>Ga0302300_1001781_pt1 | contig 11808 bp, 3 predicted proteins | sample III_Palsa_E1_1_FD_198756 | JGI IMG/M metagenome (GOLD analysis project Ga0302300, IMG submission 198756) | Peat permafrost microbial communities from Stordalen Mire near Abisko, Sweden - III_Palsa_E1_1 | ecosystem: Environmental > Terrestrial > Soil > Palsa > Peat permafrost | place: Sweden... | reverse complement strand
CCCCATAAATTACGCATATCTCCGTATATCCCAACTATTTCACCCAAAACACCGCCTGGTGTAGTGGAAAATTGAGGAGTAATATTGGCCCTGGGGTTTTCATCTAACAGTTTTTTGCAACTTACAGCACTGATTGATACCAGCAATATTGTTAAAATCGATATTTTCTTAAATAGTTTCATGTCAATTTCTTTAAAAATTTAAAATTTTGCGCTTACACCTAACTCAAATGTGCGGGTTGGTGGATCATTCAAACCAACAGTAATGGCACGACCAATCGCGTTAGTTGAGTAGCCCGACGCGCCTGTTAATGTGCCGCCATAACCATTTCCTTCGGGATCGATACCCAAACCACTCCTGGTAAGCGGAGACCAGATGATGAAAGGATTAGAGCAAGTTGTGTAAATCCTGATAGAAGAAATACCTGAGTTTTTAAGTGAAGTAGATGGTATAGTATAACCTAGGCTAATACTGCGCATTTTGATAAATGAACCATCGCGGTATTGCAGCGTAGAGGCGTAAGGGAATGTACCGCTCGCATCCGGGCGGGGAAATTCGTTTGTTGGATTGGTTGGTGTCCAGTAATCAACTTTATATTGATTAACGCGGCCTGTGTTAAAAAAAGGATAACCTGATGAACCGCTATCGCTTCCAAGATAAGGCACCGCAACCATTTGGCCTATGCGGGCAAAAGCTACAAATGTTGCATCAATACCCATGTAAGAGAACCTGTTGGTTAAACCGCTTTCAAACTTTGGCTGGTAGCTGCCTAATACTTGCCTGTCGCTTGCATTTATTACACCATCATGGTTTACATCTTCAACCTCTATCTCGCCTGGTTTTTCACCGTATTTTGCTGCTTCCGCAGCTTGGGCTGTTTGCCAGATACCTATTTTTTTGTAATCGTAAATTACATCAAAGGGTTGCCCAACAAACCAGCCATTACCAGGGTCTGATTGTAAGCCATTATGTAAAGCAACAATAGCATCGCGATAAAAACTGATGTTAAAATCAGTGTTCCAGGTAAAGCCACTGGCAGTTTTAACGTTGATGCTGCTTAAGCTTATTTCTAAACCCTTTCCTTTAGTTTTACCGGCGTTGATTAAGGTTGATCCAGCTCCGTCGCTTGGCGGCAAGCTGATGGTTTGTAAAATATTGTTGGTCCGCTGATCATACACATCAATACTACCACTTAAACGGTTATGCAGAAATCCGAAATCTATACCAAGGTTATAATTATCGGTAGTTTCAAATTTCAGATTAGCAGGTACGCTTGTAACCAGGTAACCATTATAACCGTTAGTGCCAAAATTATACGCATTAATAGTTAAGTTACCCAAAGTTGAGTATGGCGCTACGGATTGATTAGACGTTACCCCGTAACCTGCCCTAACCTTTAGGTTTGATACCCAACTAACATCTTTCAAAAAGTCTTCCCTGTCAGCATTCCAACCGAAAGCAAAAGCAGGATAGGTTAAAAATTGGTTACCAGAAGTAAGTACCGAAGAACCATCCCGCCTAACAGTAGCTGTTAAAAGGTATTTATCATCAAACGAATAATTAGCACGGGCCATGTAAGAAATTAGTCCTTTTTCTGAATAGGTGCCATTAGCCGCACTGATTGAATTTGCCAGGTTAAGGTTATAGCTTTGGATATAATCTGCCGGTAACCCAACTCCATTAAAGGTTGATCCGTCGCTATGATCTTTTTCAACGCTATAAAGCCCTGTTAAGGTTAAGTGATTTTTGCCATAAGTCTTATCATAGGTTAGCAAGTTCTCTAACAGATAGCTATAATCTTGCGTGTTGCCTACCGATTCAGTTGTTTGCGAAGTAGCCGTTGCAGTGTTATAAAGATTACTTACCGGCGTATACGTATTTCCTTGCGTTTGGCCATAAGTTAGGCCGACATTGGCGCGATACTTTAATCCATCAAGAATATTAACTTCTCCGTAAAGGCTGTTAAAGGTATTTAATCTTCTGCTCAAATCCTGAATATTGGGATTGGTGATGGTTGCAGGGTTAACCTTGCTTGCATCAATCGATCCTGCAAGCGGCAATAAATTAACAGAACCATCGGTATTATACGGTGATGTAAGCGGACTAAGACTAACGGTATTATATAACGGATATAAATCTTCGCCGTTAGTAGTGGTCACATTTTCAAGGCTGTTTAACCCTACCCTTATGCGGCTGTTTATTCTGTGATCTATTGTAGTTCGCAGGGTATATCTTTCAAAATCCTGGCCATATACCGTACCCTGATCTTTATGATAACCGGCACTGATACCATATTGTGTATCATCTGTACCGCCCGAAACACTTAGTAATTGATCAGTTGTATATCCTGGTCTAAATATCAGGTTTTGCCAATTGGTGTTTGTTCCATCAGCAAGTCCTGCTTGTTCAGCTGTGGTAAGCCCGTAAGCTGTTGTTCCCGGGTTAACGGTATTACCAGCCGTGGCCTCAGCTTTAAATGCAGCATATTCTGCACCATTAAATAACGGATATTGGCTGGTAATATGGCTTATACCATAATAAGCGTTATAAGTAGTGATAGGTTTTCCAGCTTTGCCTCGTTTGGTGGTAATTAAAATTACGCCACCAGATGCCCTTGATCCGTAAATAGCGGTAGCCGATGCGTCTTTTAAAACATCCAGGCTGGATATATCGTCAGGGTTTAAATCATTAATGCTACCACCAATAAATGGCACACCGTCCAAAATAATTAAAGGTTGATTTTGCGCGTCGTTTTGTGCTTGTGATGCACCTAACGAACGGTCACCCCTGATCCTGATTTGATCGCTTGCACCCGGTTGTGAACTGTTGCTTACGATGTCAACACCAGCAAGGCGGCCTTTTAACTGATCTACCACGTTATCAGAAGGAACAACCGCTAACGCGTCTTCGCTAATTGTTGATATAGCACCGGTTACATCTCGTTTGCGTTGGGTGCCGTAACCAACCACCACAACTTCGTTCAAATTGTTATTATTTACAGTAAGCGAGATCCTGATATTGGCACTTTTCGCGGTTAAATGTATTTCTTGTGTATTATATCCAACGAAGGATACGATAATTGTATCTTTGGGTGAAGGGAGATTGATGCTGAATTTTCCCTTTGTGTCTGTTGATGTGGCACCCTGGTGCGACTTTAATTTGATAGTTGCTCCGGGAATAGGTTCGCCTTTTTCATCAACCACCCTGCCGCTAACTTCCGAGCTTTGTGCAAAAGCTGACAAGGAAAGTAAGCTTATGCCCAATAGTAAGAGCATAGTTTTACAACATTTGATAAGTTTAAGTATTTCCATAATTTAATTGGTGAATAGGTTTGTATTAATTAAGATCATTACAATGGTTAGCATGCCTTGGCTTAGCAAGCCCAGTTATCCTGATGGGGCAGGTAGGATAATTAAGTTGAGTTTTCATCATAATTTTTCATTTAGTTTATTGGTTGTAAGGTCATAATTGATTTAAGGCGCATTTTTGCTCAAAACAAATCATCAGCAAGTATTGGCAAATGCCAATATGGTTATGCAATTAATTAATTGAGAGCTGGTGTAGTTATAATTGGTTATTTAACTCGGATTAAAAGTAGAAACAAAAAATTAAAAATGCAATCGATTGCAAAGAATTATTTACTTTTATTTAGAAAAAAACACTTAGCAAGTTAAATTTTATGTAATTTTTATTTTATTAAATATTACGATGCCATTTTTGTAAAACACATGCATAATTATTTGATATTATTGTATTTGTGTAGCTAATAAGATTGTATTGATTTTATTAAAATAGGGCTTTGATTAGGTTACCATGATATATAGGCATGGTTTTAACAGGATAATAAATAGGCAAAATCGATACTAGATGTCGTTTTTATCCAAATATTTAAAAAAATATTAGCATATATTTGTAATCGATTGCTGAAATTGTAATACCCAACTTCAATTATCATTATAACCACTTATATACATTATTAAAGCATTTACTTATGTTAAAAAAACAAGCATGTTTTTTCTTAATACTGCAGCTATGTGGTATCATTCAGCTAAAAGCTCAATCAACATCTACTAAAGGCTTAAAAGATTATTATAAAAACTATTTTCCGATCGGTGTAGCTGTTTCGGCACAGGATATAGAGGATACCGCCAAGGCTAAATTTATAATACATGAATTTAATAGCCTTACACCTGAGAATGCAATGAAAATGGGGCCTATACACCCAAAAGAAAACAGGTACTACTGGAAAGACGCGGATGCAATTGTGGCATTTGCCCAGGCAAACGGCCTGCGTGTAAGAGGGCATAACCTTTGCTGGCACGAACAAACACCATCCTGGTTATTTAAAGACGACGACGGTAAATTAGTTACTAAAGAAGTATTGCTAAAAAGATTGAAAGACCACATTACTACCGTAGTAAACAGGTATAAAGGAAAGATATATGCCTGGGATGTAGTAAACGAAGCTATAGATGACGATAGCACCAAGTTTTTACGCAACTCATTATGGTATCAGATATGCGGCGAAGATTTTATAGCTAAAGCCTTTGAGTATGCACATGAAGCCGACCCTAAAGCCATTTTATTTTATAATGACTATAATACTGAGCGCCCGGAAAAGCGAGATCGTGTTTATCGCCTGTTAAAGCAGTTGGTTGATGCCGGCGTGCCGATAAACGCAGTGGGAATACAGGCGCATTGGTCTGTATATGAACCATCGCAGCAGGAATTAATTGCTACAATTAAAAAGTTCTCATCGTTAGGTTTAAAAGTGCAGGTAACAGAACTTGATATATCTATTTATCCCTGGGAGAAAGAAAAGAGAGATTTAAGACCGGGTGAAGCAGATGCCTATATGCCTGAATTAGAGAAAAAGCAGGACGAAAAGTATGCAGAAGTATTTAAAGTATTTAGGGAATATAAAAGTGTGGTATCGGGTGTTACTTTTTGGAATATATCCGATAAACATACCTGGCTGGATGATTACCCTGTAGCTGGAAGGAAAAATTATCCACTGTTATTCGATCAGCAACTTCGTCCTAAAAAGGCCTATTGGAGTGTTGTAAACTTTAAACAATAACACATATATAATTATGGACCATAATAAGATGAAAATCCATTTCAGGGTATTTGCAGCTATAATGGGTATGTTATTAATACCGCAAATAAATTTCGCCCAGGCACCCGGTGATAAAACATATATAGCTGCAATTAATGGTAAAGGATATTTCCCGTTGGAGGTAAAAAATAAAGTAATACCTATATTATATACCGCGGCTACCGATTATGCCGGGGTACTTATCGCGGTAAAAAATCTGCAAACAGATATTAAAAAAGTTACCACCGATACCGCGTTGTTAGAAACAAGTCATATCGATCGGTATAAAAATATCATCATCATTGGCACCTTGGGTAAAAATGATTTGATCGACAAACTGATCAGCGAAAAAAAATTAGATGCAAGTAATATTAAAGGAAAGTGGGAAGCACATATAACACAAGTTATTGATCAACCTTTTCCTGGAGTTAAGCAGGCTTTAGTAATTGTTGGTAGCGACAAACGAGGCACCATTTATGGCGTTTATGAGCTATCGGCACAAATAGGGATATCGCCCTGGTATTGGTGGGCCGATGTGCCAATAAAGCAACAACAAAATTTGTACGTTATATCGGGAAGATATGTTGATAATGGACCAGCAGTAAAGTATCGGGGTATTTTTATCAATGATGAAGCGCCTTCATTCTCGGGCTGGGCCAAAGAGAAATTTGGCGGTGTTAACCATTTGGTTTATACCAAAATGTTTGAGCTGATCCTGAGGTTAAAAGGTAATTATTTATGGCCCGCCATGTGGGGAAATGCTTTTAATGATGACGATAAGCTTGATCCGGTATTAGCAGATGAATATGGGGTTGTAATGGGAACTTCCCATCATGAACCAATGGATAGGGCACAACAAGAATGGAAACGTTATGGCTCCGGCCCATGGAACTATGAAACTAACGGGGATACCTTGCGTAGTTTTTGGAGAAAGGGAATTGAACATATGGGCAACAAGGAAACCATTGTAACTATTGGAATGCGTGGCGACGGTGATAAACCCATGACCGACGGCAGCAATATCGCCTTACTGGAAAAAATTGTAGCAGATCAGCGCGGGATTATTGCCGGTGTAACGCATAAAGACGCGTCACAAACGCCACAAATGTGGGCCTTATATAAAGAGGTGCAAGATTATTATGATAAAGGTATGCGTGTGCCTGATGATGTTACCTTATTGCTTTGCGACGATAACTGGGGCAACATTCGTAAGCTACCTAAGCTAAACGAACCTGCCCGAGAAGGTGGTTATGGTATTTATTATCATTTTGATTATGTGGGCGATCCCCGTAATTATAAATGGTTAAATACAAATCCGATAAGTAAAACCTGGGAACAGATGCATCTTGCTTATGAATATGGAGCAAAGCAAGTTTGGATAGTAAACGTTGGCGACTTAAAGCCGATGGAATTTCCAATCAGTTTTTTTCTTGACTATGCTTGGTCACCGGATAAATGGCCGGCAAGTCGTTTAGCTGAGTATACGAAGCAATGGGCCACCCAGCAATTTGGCAGTAAGTACGCTAATGAGATTGCCGGGGTATTAACTACGTACACAAAATATAACGGCCGCCGCAAACCCGAACAACTCGACCAAAATACCTATAGCTTAATTAATTACCGGGAGTTTGAAACCGTAGTGAGCGATTATAATCAGCTAGCAGAAAAAGCCAGGCGCCTATACAGTACAGTGCCTAAACAGTATAAGGATGCTTATTATCAGCTGGTACTTCACCCGGTTGAGGCATGTGCTAATTTAAATGAAATGTACTTTGACGCGGCAAAAAACAAACTATATGCAACGCAAGGCAGGGCCGCAACAAATTTAATGGCCGCCAATGTAAAGGAGTTGTTTAAAAAAGATTCCGCTATATCGCATTACTATAATAAAACAATGGCTGGCGGTAAATGGGATCATATGATGGATCAGACCCATATTGGCTACACCTACTGGCAGGAACCGCGGGTTGATAAAATGCCTGCGGTGCAAACTATTGAACTCCCCTCCCAGCCTCAAATGGGCGTAGCTATTGAAGGTTCTGAATCCTGGTGGCCTAATGAACAGTCGAAGGCCGTTTTACCGGGATTTTATCCATCCTGTGGCGGGCATTATATCGAGGTATTCAATCGCGGGCAGCAAAGTTTTAATTTTACAGTTACAAGCTCGTCGCCATATATCATTATCAAAAAACAAACAGATAATATTAACCTTCAGCAACGTATTTGGATAAATGTTAACTGGACAAAAGTGCCAAAAGGCGTTAAAGATGCAAGTATAACAATTGCCGCATCAGACGGTAGTAAAGTCTTAATCCACGGCATTATCCATAATGAACTCCCCCTTAACAATACCAGTTTTAATGAAAACAACGGTTATGTAAGTATTGAAGCGGAGCATTACGCTAAAGCAATTAATTCCAATGATATTAAATGGCAGGTGATCCCTAATTATGGTCGTACCTTATCGGGGGTAATGCCTTCGCCGGTTACGGCAAAATCGCAAACTCCTGTTGGCGATAGCCCGCATTTAGAATATAAAGTGAATATGATTGACACCGGATGGATTAATGTAAAGGCCTATATATCGCCAACGCTCGACTTTACAAATTCAACTGGCTTACACTTTGCGATATCCATTGATAATGAAAAACCGCAAATAATAAATATCAACGCCGATGAATCAAATAAAGCCTGGGGTAAAGATGTAAGCGATAACATTAAGATTATAGCATCTAAACATCATATTGCTAAAAGCGGGGCGCATATTTTAAAATACTGGATGGTAAACCCAGGCGTAGTGCTGCAAAAAGTAGTTATTGATTCAGGCAATTTACCATCATCATATCTTGGCCCGCCAGAAAGTTTTAATTAACTCTACCAGCATGCCAAAATGTATAAGAACGTCGAAATTTGAAATAATTATAGAAGTATTTTAATTAATTCTTTAGTATAGACCAGGGGTTATTCATTTTAATCTCTTGAGTTTTTACTTATTTATCAAGCTATTGAAAATTAAATTGCTACAACATTTATTTTTGCAAATTCATACTTGCTACATTTAATTCCTCCGACACCAACAGATATTCTTTCGTGATTATTTCAGGGATTGCCGATTGGGCAACAATTTCGTCCATAAGGCATATTGGAGCAGATACGGCGCCAGGCTTCTAGCAAAATGGAGAACCTTCACATCATTGAAGGAACGGGTTATTGGTTGCAACAGGAACAACCTAAGCAGCTCACTGAATTAATTGTGCTTTTTCACAAAACTTAAAATAAGCGACAGTATATAAAATGCCCCTGCTTACAAATAGCAGCCAACAGCAGAAAACGATTAACAAAATCGAAAAGCTTATAGATCCTCCCCTGTCCTACAATAAACAACGACGATTTAAATCACAATTAAAAAGATAGTGAAAGCACTACGCTTTATGGAAACGCTGAAATAATGGATTTTAATGAGAACGAAATACAGGTAAATAGAAAATTATAAAAATAGATTGACTGAACGTTCAATTAATAAATTAATTTTATCCTAATATATGATTAATATGATAGTTAGATATTGCTCTTATTAATAACTGGAGCAGCTATAGTTAGTATATAGCTAAATAGCCAAACTAATAAGCGTGATATACACCCTCTTGGCTGCTACAAATATTTCAGTTGAGCGATTTAACCTGGTCTATTAACATTAACTTAAAAATATGGTAAACAAAAACTAGAACACGCACAGGTCCCAAAAAAAAACCGGGTAGTGAGTCGAAGCACATCCCGGTAGTAATTTGAGCAAACCTTTCCCGATAAAATTCGGGATAAATAATTTGGAATAATTGAAATAGAATCCTAACTCAAATCTTACAAATGTAATGAATTTTACTACTTTCTTTAAAGCGGTACGTAATGTATTGCTTAATCTGCAACGGGTATTTATCAACCTGATAAAGGTTACTATTAGTAACCCAAAGCTGTTTAAAAGCGTAATTGTACAAATAAATTTAACAGCGCTTATAACTGTAATCACTGTAATACACGCCAGTGCTGCAGTTTCTAATTCCGGAATTTCTTTACCTGAAACAAAAGTTACAGTACCTTTAAATAGTTCGTTTAATATAGTTGGGAAGGTTTCAGACGAAAAAAACAAGCCCTTGCCGGGTGTTTCGGTTAAGATTAAAGGTACTACAAAAGGTACGTTGACCGACGTGAATGGAAATTACGATATTAAGGTGAACAATGATGACGTTCTTGTTTTTTCTTTTATTGGTTTTGTTTCTCAGGAAATAACCGTAAGCGGCCAAACGGGCAACTATAATATCCAACTGAAGGATGATCCGAAGGCGTTATCGGAGGTTGTAGTAACGGCACTAAATATTAAAAAGGAAAAAAAATCACTTACCTATGCTTTACAAACAGTAAGCGGAGAAACGTTAGAGACCGTGAAAACGCCTACCGCAATTGGCGGATTAGTAGGTATGGTGGCTGGCTTGGACATACAAACCACTTCAGACTTTTTTCAAAATCCCGGTATTTCACTAAGAGGGCAAACGCCGCTTATTGTTATAGATGGTATACCCGACCCTACTGCAGACCCATATAAAATAAATGCAGATGATATTGAAAGTATTACCGTGCTAAAAGGCGCAGCCGGCGCAGCACTTTATGGTTCTATCGGTATAAACGGAGCCATTTTATACACTACCAAAAGAGGCAAAAAAGGGTTAACAGAAGTTGAGTTGAACTCTTCTACTATGTTTCAAACAAGTTTTTTAGCGGCGCCAAAAGTGCAAACACTATATGGTGCCGGTAATGACGGGATCTATTCTTACCAGGATGGTAGCGGCGACGGCCTGGAAGGCGGCGGTTGGATTTGGGGGCCTGCTCTTAATCAGAAAGACCCTAATACAGCTAGTGGTTATTTAGAATTACCACAGTATAATAGCCCATACAACCCCAATGTAACCTATACCTATGATTTGGGTAACGGAACAACGGCTACCAGTCATTACAAGCCTCTTCCGTGGATATCAAGGGGAGCAAATAATGTTGCTAACTTTTTTCAGACAGGAATTTTGTCAAATACCAGTGTTTCGGCAACTACCAGCGGAGACAATGGTTCTTTCAGGGTTTCGGCAGCCAACAATTATCAAAAGGGCGTTGTGCCCAATACAAATCTAAATAATTCGTCCTTTTCTATGGCAGGTAACTACAACCTTAGCCCCAAGCTAACGCTTGATGGGAGGATAAGTTATAACAGACAGTATAGTGATAACATTCCAACAACAGGTTACGGAAGTGCCACTATACTTTACAACGTTGCTTTATGGATGGGAACCGATATAGATGTACGGGATCTTAAAAATTACTGGGCTCCGGGACAGGTAGGCTTACAACAAAATTACTATAACCTGTCTTACTATAATAACCCTTATTTTCTTGCGTACCAGCAGTTGAACGGTTATCATGCTGATAATACCTTTGGCAACCTATCGCTTAATTACCAATTTTCTAAAGAGTTCTCGCTTAAACTCCGTTCAGGATTCAATGCGAATTCTATTAATGAAGACGAAGATTATCCTTATAGCCTGATAGGCGGTAACCCGGATGGTAATTTTTCTACCTCACAATCTACTCATTTCGATATTACTACCGATTTGATACTGAGCTATAAGCATAAGTTTAACGATAAATTCAATTTATCTGCACTTGCCGGTGCTGCAAGCTTTTTTAATGAAGATAAAGGCCTAAGCGCCTCTACCGATGGGCTTAGTGTACCGGGCCAGTATTATCTTACTAATTCCATCAATCCCATAACAGGTACAAATTATTTAGATCAAAGGCAAATCAACAGTTTATATGCCGATCTGGACCTGGAGATGTACCACTTCATTTATTTATCAGGTACCGCCAGAAGAGATCAAACATCTACATTACCTCTTGCTAATGATGCCTTTATATATCCATCAATAGGTATCTCTGCCGTGTTGTCTGATGCGTTTAAACTACCTGATGTTATCTCATTTTTAAAGGTAAGATCTACCTGGGCGCAGGTAAATAGCGGCATTATTAACCCAAGTAATGTTTCTAATCCCAGTCCTTATTCAAGCATCAATACTTATGGTGTTGGCAATAAATTTAACGGTGTATCCTCACTTATTTACCCGGGCAGTTTTGATACCCCTAATCTTTTACCTAACTCTGTTAAGTCATGGGAATCGGGTATGGCATTGGGGCTGTTTAAAAACAGATTAAATGCAGATGTTACCTATTTCAGAAATCTGGAATCTAACAACTTTCAGAACATCACACCTTCCCAAACAAGCGGGTATTCCAGTTTGCTTGTAAATGCCAATGAATTTGTAAATAAGGGATTAGAAATTGTACTAAGCGGTACACCAATAAAAACAAATAACTTCCAATGGACATCGGGCTTTAATTTTAGCAATAACCACACCTGGATCAAGAAAGTAACTTATGACACTTATGGCCCCGGATATTACAGCCAATACCTTAAAGTAGGAGATAGAATAGATAAGCTATATGTAAGTGAGGGGCAGTTTTCGGCCAATGGTAAACTTATTGTAGGCGCAAACGGCTATCCGCTGACAGCCCTTTATTCAACGCCTATGGGTTATACCGATCCTAACTGGATATATGGGTGGCAAAATACTTTCAAATATAAAAACATCTCGCTAATGCTATCGTTTGATGGC
>Ga0302300_1001779_pt1 | contig 11820 bp, 4 predicted proteins | sample III_Palsa_E1_1_FD_198756 | JGI IMG/M metagenome (GOLD analysis project Ga0302300, IMG submission 198756) | Peat permafrost microbial communities from Stordalen Mire near Abisko, Sweden - III_Palsa_E1_1 | ecosystem: Environmental > Terrestrial > Soil > Palsa > Peat permafrost | place: Sweden... | reverse complement strand
CGACGCCGCTTACGCTGCCTAGGGTTGTCGGCGGTGGGGCAAATCAAATAGAGTTTTTATAACAAATGCAGGAGAGGGAAGTCGAACCGCTTATACACACCATATTTGACATCAAAAACGGTGTTTTATGATATCTTAATTCCGTATGGCGGATTAAAGTTTTTCTGAGTGAAAACCCATATCCGCCGCAAGTTGCAGACCGTCAAACCCCCTGCAAGCGGAGCATGGACAATTTGCATCGGCAAGCGGTATTAAGTAAAGATTAATTTCTTGACAGCATGGGAGTTCTCGGTAGGGTATACCGCAAATCAAGAGGAGACTTTTACGTCACTTCTCATCTCATCTCGGTTACTCCACACTAACGAGGCACAATATGCGAAAGTTATCCACTCTTGTGCGTGCTATTACGCCCGTCGTACGTCGGATTTGGCTTCGTTGGCGAAATTGGCAATGGTTGATTCCCGGCTATTTGCGCAATCGCCACGAGTTTAATAGCCTGGAGCCGCGCCGTCTTCTGGATGGTTCAGGGTTTTCTTATCAGGAATTCGGTTCAACTGCCTTAGGTACGCCTGTGGGCGCCAGCGGTACCGTCAGCGATATCAATCAGCAGTTTCCAAGCAATCCAATCACGTCGGATCAGACGCCTTTCCACGTTATATACAGCGGAACTTTTTCGCTAACCTCGGAGCAGGCTGGGACTTATTATTTTGAGCTCCCGGCTGCTGAAGGCGGGATTCTCACCATCGATGGTCATCGGGTATTTTACGAGCCTGGTTTGCCCGGCGATGCTAATCTTGACGGCACCGTCGATTTCACGGATTTGGCCGTTCTTTTAAGTAATTATGGCGAATCTGGCCTCCAAACTTGGCGGAGCGGCGACTTTGATGGCGACGGGACGGTGGGTCCTAACGATCTTGCCTTGTTGCTAGCCACTTACGGGTCGACTGACACCCCGACGTCAATCGACAACGCCGGAGACAATCAAGAGGGCCTTACCCTAGGGGTTAGTCTCTCAGCCGGCAACCACGATCTGGAACTGGATTATTACCAATTCAACGACGACGAGAATTCACTCGATCAATATCCATCGGCCGAACTGCTTTGGTCTAATAGTTCCAGCGGCACATATTATGATTTGTCCGACCTGTCGATGAGCCCATTTCCGCCGCCGACGGACCTGAGCGCGACATTTGAGGGCAGCAGCTTTGAACTCCATTGGAGTGGCGATTCGTCCGCCTCTTACAATATCTATGAATCGTCGAACCCTGATTTTGCAGCGATATCGGCCGACTTGTTGACATCTGACATAACTGCCACCTCATACGGCGTAGCAATGCCGAGTGTTGGATCCGACGAGTATTTCCTGGTGACGGAACTCAACAGCGTGGGCGACGAATCGCCGGCGTCCAACGAAGTGGGAATCGGTTACAACAATGTATCAGTTCAGACGCAAAATACGCCGATTACGATCGACCCGTCGCCGGGCGCTTACTTTGGCAGTTCGCCGAGCATCAGCTCGATTTCGGGGGGTGCCCATGGATCGGTGAGTGCGGCCGGCGTGGGCGAAGGCAAAGTGATTTATACCCCGAGCACCAGTTTTACGGGTAACGATTCGTTTTCGTACCTGGTTTCCGGTCCCGGAGCTGTGCCCACCGAATATGGCGTGGATATCAGCATAGAAGGATATGGTAATCCGAATGTCCAAAGCGTTGGCTCAGGAGGAAGCTACCAAGGCCAACGCGCATATATTCTCAATGACGACTCCTCGATCGTCGAATCGGATTATGCATCCCTTATTCAATCCGCCTCTGGCAATTTCGAGTTTGACAGTGTCTACAGCACGACGATGGTTAACACCGGGGACACCTATGCAGGTACGGACACACTAACAACGATCGTCGACGTGACTTTGAGTGTCAGTGCCAGCGAGAGCGCTGGAGAAGCCTGGAGCTACTACGAGCGGGCAACGCTCAGCACCGATGTTTCAACAACTCATCCTGGCACCGTCGACGGGGTCGTTGCCAACAGCCTCACAGCGGATACCTACACTTTTGCCGCCGAGGGCGATACGACATCTTATCAATACAGTCTGAGCGGCCATGAGACTTACAACGATACTGGAACCGCCGACGCGGGTGGCACTGATACCACATGGACAGCGACCGGCACCTATACCGGTAATTTCTCTCGCATCTATGAGTCGGCAGGTAGTTCCTACACGAATAGTGCGACTGAATCGGGCAATGACAGCATGTCGGAGGGTGCATACGCGGATTCAACGGAAACTAACATCACCTCATTTGATACTTTCAGCTATGTACCAACGCTCAGCTTGCAAGAGAACACGTATAGCTACGCGACATCGACATCGAGTTCCACTGACATTACTCTCTATTCCGGTGAACTTACGGGTGTGTCGTGGGATTCCCAAAGCGCCGGATACGTCCACACGACCACGAGCGAACAGACTTTCTCCGCTGGAAGTTGGCATAGCGCCGGCAATGTCAACTCGTACGATTTCAGTTACCAGAACGCTACTGCCACTGCAGCCGGTGATTTCACTTACGATGTTGCGGGGGGCTCCGTCGTGGGCCCGGGCACCTATTCATTCAGCGATTACTCTACGTCCCAAGACGATAGGTCGTACAGTTGGTATGACGCGAGCACGGCCACAACTTCCTGGGACTCCCAGACGGATGGCAATGTCACCAGCGATAGTTGGCACGGCAGCGGATCCCATGCCGAAGGTTATAATTCGAGCCACACTCTTACCGGTACGATCACCTTAGGGGGTTATGTCGTGTCGGGCACGGATCACTCGGTATCCACGTCTTTAGAGGCAGGTACGCTCGTAACCGTCGCCAACGAGAGCGACGATTATGGCAGCGGCAGCTATGGCGGATCCTATTCAGGTACCGGCTGGGTTTCCATAAGCACCGCGCTCGGTACGATTATAGCGGCTGATCACGAAGCAGGGTCTTTAACAAACAGCTATGAAACCTCGCAGCATTATGACTTTGGCACCCTCGACGGCGGAACGGCAACCTCTTCCGAATCTTACGGATATTCCCAGTCCGTGAATGGCAGCGCGAACTACACGCACACCCCGGAAGGAGTCACGGTAACCGGAGCTCAATTCTACACCGGAACCTATTCCGGCAATGATTTATCCACCTCGGATGGGAGCGCTGATGGCTCGGGCGACTGGGTGACCACCGACATCAATGAGCCTTCCTACAGCGAGTTCGCATCACTGAGTTATTCAGGGGCCGGCAATTACACCACGTCATTCGGTAATGTAACCGCGGCATCCGGGGTCTATTACGAGGGCGGTTCCACGATGTCGTCGATTCACGAATACTCCACGATGACGGACGCTGATGGCACTTCTTCGACCACTGGCTCAGGCGGTGAAAGTTATAGCGCCGTCGATACCTATGGATACGATGCCGAAGGGCTCGCCGCAGGGAGTATCGCCACAACAGGAGAGGGGACTGCCCCCTTAATTCAAACCACTATCTTTTATGATATTTATGTTGAGAGCGGCAATGAGGGCCATACCGAAGAGACCACCGTCAGCCTGGCTGCGGACCCAGACGGCACTTGGCGCTCTGCCTATGCGGGAAGCAGTACGCTCGCCACGGCAGAGGGCGATGCCTCTTATAATTACAATGATACGCTCTCCACCTCTTATAATGGCGTTGCCGGACAGGCGATGGACTCCGGTACAGTTTATCAGTCGTTTGAGTATGGATTTAATAACAACTATTCGCTTCATATCTCGGCGGACGGGACGTCAACCGGGGGCGGATTTGGATCGGGTGCGGGGGGCGGGTTTGGAACCGCCGCTGAGTCGAAGACGACAAGTTCTGATAACGGCTATACTTTCGAATCTAGCGCGACGGACAGCTATTTATATGCGTCGAACTGGTCGCAATACTACGATGTTTCCGGCAACGTTGAGGCCGCAAGTTTCTCAGCAACCAATGATCAGATGGGCGACTATTCTTCATCCGTTAGCAGCAGTTTGGACCCCGTTGGTAACGGGACGTATTCCAGCTCTTACGATACGATAGTTTCGGCGGCGGGTTTTTACAGCGCACCATATTGTTCCTACACCGGTATACAGCCCTCAAAGCAACAAATGACGCTGGGCCAAAATGATGGATATGATAGTAGCGTGGATATAGCTGCTGGGATAAACATGCCGGCCGAATACCAGTTGGACTACGATATGCTGAGTGATCTTACTTTCGTGTTGGATGCGTGACGCCCTGACGTTTGCCGGAGCAAGCGACCGCAGGCGAGTGTATGAGACAGCTTGTCCGAGGTTCTAATCCATCGGCGTGTTGGTTGCACGGAGGGTTTTAGTCGGCTGAATCACGGAGACCATTAGGGACATGGGCGGTGGGGTCGACGTTCCTACGATCACGAGGTTTTACATCGCGGGGTTGGTCGGAGTTTGGTTTCAATCCAGGCGGATCGGAACCGCGGCGATATTTCCTGCGGTGATTGAGGTGGCAGTTGCATGACGGCTTCCAACGATTTACATGAACAGCATCCTTCTTCTAATGAAAGCACTGCGGATCCAGTTGCATCGCCCGCCACAATTCCAACGCCAAAGGATGAGGATATTGAGAAAGGTTTGGAGCTGCTCAAAAAGGGATTAGCGGACGAAGCCCTGCCGATCTATTTGAAGGTCTTGGAAAAATCCGGCCCGACGAAGGAGAATCTCGAGCGGCTAGCCGACATTTACCGCCGGCTCGATCGACGCGCAGAGGCTTTGGATATCTGCGATCGCTTTGTCTCGCTCATGGCGGATCGCCCCGAGCCATGGGAATGCCTCGGCATGACCCGCCTTCATTTTAAGGAAGAAGATGCGGCAATCGAGGCATTGAACCGTGCAGCCGAAGTGGCTCCTGAGAATGCGACGTGTCAGTACGAATTAGGTCTTGCATATTCGCAAGCGAAACGGCCAAAGGAAGCGAAGGAGTCTTATACCAAGGCCATCGCTCTAAAGCCGGACTACGCTGAAGCCTTCAACAACCTGGGCATCGTCAATCAAGAGATGGAGCAATGGGAGGAAGCGGATCGCGCCCTGCGGGAAGCCGTCCGACTTCGACCTACCAATGCGTCGGCTTACAACAACCTTGCCATCGCTCTTTCGGAGCAGCGGAAATACAAGGAATCGATCGAGTATTTCCATCGCGCGATTGCCCTCGATCCGGATTACATGGTGGCATGGAACAATCTGGCTAACTCCCTTCGGTCGATCGGCGACAATCAGGGGGCGCTGGACATTCTAAACCGTGTCGTCCAGCGAAGGCCGGATTATGCCGAGGCGTACAACAATTTGGCGCTGGTCCAGATCCAAATGTGCCAAATTACCGAGGCGATGCAAAGCTTCAATCGCGCGCTGCTTCTGCGGCCATCCTATCCTGAGTGCCGGGTTAATCGCGGAATGAAATATCTCCTCAGCGGGGATTTGGAGCGCGGCTGGGCCGACTATGAATGGCGTTGGAATACCAAGCATCTGCGCGGACGAAAATTCAAAGGCCAAAAGTGGGACGGCTCCACGCTTGATGGCAAGCGGATTTTGCTCGGATGCGAACAAGGCCTGGGGGACACATTCCAGTTCATCCGGTACGCTACGGAATTGAAACGCCGGGGAGCGACGACGATCTTTGAAGGGCAACAGGAGTTGCGGCAAATCTTGGCGCGAACCCGCGGCATTGATGAGTTTGTCCCGCGGGGCGAAAGACTGCCAAGGTTCGATATTTACGCTCCATTGCTAAGTTTGCCCGGCTTGATGGAGACAACGCTGGAAAGCATTCCAGCCGCGGTGCCATATATTCATCCTGATCCGGATATCGTTGCCCGGTGGAAGCCGCGCGTGCAATCGCTGGGGGGAACCATCCGGGTCGGCATCGTATGGCAGGGCAATCCGAGATTTGGCAGTGACGGTCGCCGATCGACGAAATTAATGCATTTCAAGGCAATTTCCGAGATTCCCGGCGTGAAACTGGTCGCTTTGCAACGCGGTTTCGGAAGCGAGCAAGTGCAAACGGTGCCGTTTGAAGTCACGACCTTCACCGGCATCGATGAGCAAATCGACGGTTTTCTCCGCACTGCGGCTATCCTGCAGAACCTGGATCTGATCATCGCGGTGGACACCGGCGTCGCCCATCTTGCGGGGGCTATGGGATTACCGGTGTGGGTCATGATCGCATACGCCAACGACTGGCGCTGGCTTACGGAGCGCGATGACACACCGTGGTATCCAACGATGCGCCTTTTCCGCCAGCGGAATCCCGACGACTGGGAAGAACTGTTCGAAAGATTGACGGCTGCTCTGCGAGATCGGATCGCTGAGCCATCTTATACCTCGCGCTCAATATCGGATGATGCCAAGAAGCAGTATGAAGCGAAACTCCGGGAGGCAAGCGAATGTTCTAAGCGCGGCGACCTCACCGCCGCCCGCGTCCAGTTGGAACAGGCCAGTGCAATTTGTCCATCGGATTGGCAAGCGTATCACGATCTGGCGATTACTCATGCCAAGCGCAGAGAGTTTGACATAGCCATCGGCTTGTTTCGCCGCGCCATTGCCTTGGCGCCTTCGAAGCCAATGGCGTACGGAAACCTGGGCTTGGCGCTCTACGACAACGGTCAGACGGAGGAAGCGGTAACTCAGCTGCGCGCAGCGATTCGCTTAGGCGGCGGGATTGCCAACGTTCATAATAATCTGGGTCTGGCCCTTTTCAAACTCGGCGAGTTGCCTGCAGCGGAAAGTAGCTTCTTGAGCGCCTTGCGGTTGAAGTCGGATTATGCCGCGGCACACTACAATTTGGCGAAGCTGTTGCTGGTTGAGGAAAAGTTCGAGCACGGTTGGCTGGAGTACGAATGGCGGGCAATTGCATCCAATGAGAAGGAACGCCATTTTCGAGCGCCGCGCTGGGCCGGCGAATCGGTCAAAGGCAAAACAGTCTTGCTCTATTGCGATAACGACATGGATGCCACGCTTGCCTTTGTTCGCTTTGCAGGTTCGCTAAAGGATGGAGGAGCCAGGTTATTGTTGGAATGTCCGCCGCCGCTGGTGGAAATCCTTTCGAAATATTCCTGCTTTGATGAAGTGCTTCCTTTCGGCCAACCGCATCCGAAATATGATGTACATAGCTCGCTTCAAAGCCTGCCAGGAATCCTTAGGGTTGATGCGTCATCGCTTCAACGCGGCCTGCCATGCCTGGCGCCACAAGTGGAAAAGGTGGAAAGATGGCGCAATGAATTGTCACCAGTTGTCGGTCTGAAGATTGGTCTATTCAGTCATGCGGAAACGACATCCGGTCGTGACGGTTTTGCCAAATGGTTGTTGCGAAAACTTTCAGACATTGGGGGCGTTACCTTCGTAACAACTAGACATGAGGCGCCACACAACGGCAAACGAATAAAACAACACGACCGTGTCGTCGAGTTCGATATCGTGGGTAGCGGCAATGAAAGGCTCGTTGAACTTCTGGCCGTTCTTCCCCATTTGGATCTACTCATTTGTCCGGATGATATCGTAGCGCACATGGCTGGCGCGATGAAAATCCCGGCGACTATATTTGTTTCGGCTGCAAACCTGTCTCCTTGGTTTAGCAGCGCGACTCGCACGAAATGGTATCCGACGCTTAACGTGGTTCGCCAAGGACGAGGGGATAACTGGAAGAGCGCCATTTCCGAAATCTCTGAGCAGCTCCATGATTTGGCTCGATCAACCGACTACGATAGCAGTTCGTTTGCATCGGCGCAGTCGTCTCCCACCAACTCTCTTCACGAAAAGGCGACGCGGCATTTGCGAGAAGGTCAAATCTCTGCCGGAATCGAGTTACTTAAGCGGATTATCGAGTTGGAACCATCCTTCTCGGCCGCTCATCTCGATCTGGGCGTCGCTTATACTCGTCGTGGTGACTTGCAACTGGCCTTGGACCAGTTCCGTGCGACCGCCGAGCTGGATCAACGGTCGATTGTTGCCAGGAACAACATTTCGCAGGTATTTTTTGACCGAAAGGAATACACGGAAGCCGAGAATTTCCTCCGCCAGTGCGTGGAGCAGTTTCCTGACGTTTACGATTTCAAGTATCGCTACGGGCTCACCTTGATGATGCTCGGCCGGCATGGCGAAGCGATTGAATATCTACAGCAGGCTTCGCGCCTTCGCCCCACAGCCGTTGAAACAGTGCGATGTCTGGGCGATGCGATGCAGCACGAAAACAGGCTGGATGAAGCGATCGAGAAGTATCGTCTGGCATTGCAAATGAAGGCGGATTGCCGCTCGGCGATAGAGGGTCTCGCTCGCGCCCTTATCGCCACCGAGCAGTTTGATGGAGCAATTCAAGTTTGCGATGACCTGCTAAAACAAGACCGACAAAATGTCGAGGGCCAGAAAAACCGCGCGATTGCACTGCTGGGTTTGGGCGATGCGGAAAGCGCCATCCAATCACTGCAGCAGGTTATTTACCTCAGAGCGAGAAATCCTTGGGACCATTTCGAACTGGGCAAAGCCATGCTCCAAGCACGTAAGTTTGATCACGCTTGGCTGGAATTGGAATGGCGATTGCGCCTGCCTACATCGCGGCGCGTGTCGGTAGGGGGTCATCGATGGATCGGACAACCTCTAGCTGAGAAAAACATTTTGATTCTTACTGAGGTAGACGATGCTTGCACCCTCCAGTTCCTAAGATTTGCAAAGCTGGCTCGTGCAAAAGGTGCGATGATCACAATCGCCTGCGAACCCAAGCTGCGAAGCTTACTAAGCCGATGCGATTTTGTAGCGCAGGTTATTGACTTGGCCGATCCGCTGCCGCAACTAGACTATTATACGTTCCTGATGAGCATGGCGATTGGATTTCAGATTGACGCCGCTTCAATACCGCTAGAAATTCCATATCTACGGGCCGACCCGGTTCGTTTGCAAGAGTATGCGGCATCGCTTGGAGTTTGCGACGGGCCTAAGATAGGAATTTTTGCAGATGTCCTTCAGGACGATCGACTGCCGTTGGTGGCTGAATCGATGGTTTGCTGCTCTGTCACGTGGGTCGGACTTCGCGATCCCGCATCCCAAGCATCTGCGCTTGACCTGCCCGGCCGATGGCGTTGGTTGGACGTACCGGCTAACGACCTGGATGCGATGTCGGCGGCTATGATGCAGTGCGACATAATCGTCGCCTCAGACAATGTCTCAACTCACTTGGCCGCAGCATTAGGGCTAAGAGTAATTGTTGCATTACCCAGAACGGATCAGTGGCTCCTTGCCGCACAGAATGGCATAACCCCTTGGTACGATAAGGTGACAATTTTAAACCGATCATCGTCGAGTGCGTCCTGGCTTGGAGCGTGTATCGAGGAGATTCAGCGTCAGTCACAAATCCCACGCGACGAGCAAGCAGTTTGACAAAAGTCGTACCGCCAATCCCCACCTTGCGCAAATAGCCCTTTCTTGAGAAACTAACCAGCAGACCCCGTTCTTTGCATCGAAGCGCCATCTGACCCGCGCGAACGTCACGCGGCTCTCATCCTGCGCGCATCACCAAACCTCCAACGAAAGGAGTTCCATATGCCAGAGGGCAAATTCCCCTTGGAGGATGTCGTCATCACACGCCATGCCCAGGATGAAGTTCATCCCGACGATGTGCTAACCTGCCTTGCGCGTCATGTCCGAGGTGACTGGGGCGATGCCTGCGTTGTTGCCATTTTCCGGACGGCAACATCGGAGAGCCAATACTTTTGCCTTTGTAGGAACTATCGCCGACTGACTCGCAAAAGCGGACGCAATATCACTAGTGCGGGATTTTGGTAAATGATGGAAACATTCCAGCATATGCAGGAGAAAGCGCACATTTACTGTTTCGGTCTCTGATCATTGTTCTGATGTTCCTGCCACAGGAAGATTTGCTGACGTCGGCTTCATAGTTCCATAAGCTATTTTAGGAGTTCTTAATTCAATGGCTTAGCGCATCCTCGAAAGTTGATCCGGTTGATTTACTTCTTCTTCGGCAAAAACAACTGGTTGAGGAGTTGCTGATATTGCACCGCGTCCACCACGGCCTGGGAGGTATCTGAGCCAATGCCCAGATTTTTCCTGTTGGCGGCCAAGTCATCTTTGGTTAGTGAATATTCTTTGTTTGGATTTGTGCCCGTTACTGTGCAACTGAACCTACTGAAGAAATCGTAGCCAACTGTACCGACAGTTCGCTCAACGACTTCCTGAAAGAATGTGGAGACGGATTTGGAAATCGTGTCATTGTCCCCAACCGAGAGCTTAGCGACAAATGATGCACCTCCGAACAGACGGATCACGGCGCTTGATATGTGTTTAGACTGTTCGCCACCGATCCCGCCAAGAAACTGAATCAATGTCAATTCATCGGAAGTTATTCCCTTGTGGGGATCATCCTCGACAGGCTCACAGAGATCGGGGAACAAGACTGCGAACGTCGGCTTCTCATCATCCTGCAGTTTGCTGGAAGTGGTCGGCGCAGTGGTGGAATTAGCGGAAGATTCGTCTGTTGATCCAGCTTTTGGCTTGGGATCGTAGACGATAGGCGTCAATGTCGCGTAATCAAAGATTGCATCGAGAATGACCGATTCGAATGCGGTGACTGTATCGGCACCAATCTTCTTGCTGAGATCGGGTTGCGATATGAGTGTTCCGCTGCGATCGCGATAATCACCCCGAATGTAAGCGTCAAGATATGCCACAATGATCGCATCGAGCGACACCTTGATCGGCTCTGTAGGTGCCGGCGGAGTTTCATTGGCTTGCGTTGCCTTACTCACCACCGCCGCTCGCCCCTGAATGGATCTCAGGGCATCGAGGATGTCTTTCTGTTTGCCGGGGTCGTTCGAACTCAACCGCTTCACCGAATCGACTAGCGCCAGAGCGACACGATCAGCCCTAATCAAGTTGATCGATCCCTTCGGCTGCTGCCTTGTGATGATATCTTGTGCGCTAGCGAGAAGTGTCTTGATGGCTGGCTCATGGGCAATTTGCTCATCAAGGGGGCCAGCTTGATCGATATATTGGAACACGATCTGCTGTGTGCGACCGGGTTCTGCCAGGCTTGGTCGCACCACTTGCCGCGATAAGAAGTTGATCTGTTCTTTCGAGTATCGCGCCAGGTCCCGTTGGCGGGCATTGCCGACTTGTATATTGAGCAATTCCAGGCCCACGTAGGTGTTGGAAATTGCTGTAAACTGAGCAGCAGGAGCACTAGCGTCTGTAGAAACCAACGTTGCGACAGGTGCCACCGTGCGGTCTGGCGGAGCTGATTTCAAATCCAACGCCTGTGGCCTCGCTGGATTCAGTTGCGAGGGCGCGGAATGCTTGATCAACGACGGAATAATGGCTTCATTACTGAGGTTTAAGCACCCCGCTCCAAAAAACAGAAGAACCGCGAGAATTACGAGAGCAGTTTTCATGACCGTTCCTTTATTTAAAATGCCGCCAGACACGTTTTAGCCTTACATGTGATTAGCTGCTCTCTAGAGCCGAAGAAATATGTATTGGACAAGGCCGTCAAAATACCATTCCAAATGCTATACGACTCATTGGGAAAGTAGCTGTTGCTAAGCCCATTCGCAATTATTCCGCTCGAATTCAACAGGTGATCGCGGGAACAACAAATGCGGAGGGCAGTGAAGCAACCAACCGAGTGTGTATATTTGATTGGGTCATGACTAGCTGAGCGGGACGAAAGTCATCGTTTAAGCTGGTTATACCGTGCGAAACCGTTATGTTGTTCGTTCACGAATCTCGGAGGCTGTTTTTCGTCGCTTTTTGCG
>Ga0302300_1001776_pt1 | contig 11825 bp, 10 predicted proteins | sample III_Palsa_E1_1_FD_198756 | JGI IMG/M metagenome (GOLD analysis project Ga0302300, IMG submission 198756) | Peat permafrost microbial communities from Stordalen Mire near Abisko, Sweden - III_Palsa_E1_1 | ecosystem: Environmental > Terrestrial > Soil > Palsa > Peat permafrost | place: Sweden... | reverse complement strand
TCCAGTAACATATCAACCATTTTCTCATCGGCCTTAAACTTCAATAATTGAAATACAGAAGCAATAACCTCACGAATATTATTTGGGGCACGAATGATATTGAATTTACCAGATTCGATTTTTGATATATCCAGCACATCATTAATAACACCAAGTAATGATTGCGACGATGTTTCTAACAACTCCAGCATGCTTAATTGCTGATCATTCAAAGGAGTTTTATGTAGCAGTTGAGTTAAACCAATTACTCCATTAATTGGCGTACGCAACTCATGGCTCATGTTAGCCAAAAAGTTCTCTTTTACCTTTTTTCCGTATTCAGCCGCTTCTTTCGATTTAACCAATTGCTGTAAGTAGCTTTTTTGCGGAGATATATTGCTAATGTTAATGAATATAGTTTTGTTATGATATGATGCCCTGCATTCGGCCCATATTACATTTTTATCAAATGTTTCAAACTGAAACTCAAACACCGAGAAATTCAGGTTATCATTAATGATCTCACCCAGTTTTTTACGAAATGCTATTCTATCCGGCTCTACAGCTCTATCAATTATACTTTTGCCTATAATCTCAGCAGCCTTATAACCTAATATTTTCTCAACCGTTGGATTGATTGTTTTTACTCTCAGCGTTTTTGCATCAACCACACAAATAATATCCGCTGAATTATTCACTACGATAGAGAAATTTTCCAGCTCCTCGTTTTTACGGATAATTTCAGCCTGATAACGTGCCAATTGAACAAAAGAATCAACCTTAGCAGATGTTATATAAGGATCAAGTGGTTTATATAAATAATCTACCGCACCGCTACCATAACCTTTAACAGCATATTTTGATTCTTTTGAAATAGCAGTTACGAAAATTACCAGTATATCTTTGGTACGGGGATTTGATTTAAGCATGTCAACGAGTTCAAAACCATCAATTTCAGGCATTTGAACATCAACTAACGCGATTGCAATATGATTTTCCCAGGCAATTTTTAGGGCATCGTTGGGCGACGTGGTAGAAAATATTTTAATATCGTCACGCTTTAATAATGCTTCAAGCGCAATAATATTTTCTTCTCTGTCATCAACAATGAGAATATTAACAGGGGTCATCTAAAATTGTATAAGTTTACCGATAATAATTATTTTTGTAAAAGTCCAAAAATTTCCTCAGAGTTTAATATATAATCTGCTGCATTAATTTCAATTGCTGCAAGCGGCATTTGAGGCATTTCTGCTTCCTCTGGATTTTGCGCTATTGTTAAACAACCATTGTCTCGTAGTTTTAATAATCCAGCTGCCCCATCCTGGTTTGCACCAGAAAGAAGTATAGCTGTGCAACGCCCCTTAAAAGCCTCAGCGGCACTTTCAAAAGTTACATCAATGGAAGGCCTGGAATACCAAACTGCCTCTGAAACATCAAGCGCAAAACTACCATTCTTTTCTATAAGGGTATGATAATTTGCAGGGGCAATGTATATAGTGTTATTACGTATTACTTCCTTATCTGTAATTTCCTTGAGTGAGATACGGGAATTTTCGGCAAACAGTTTTTCTATCTCGCTGAAAAAATTCCTTTTCCGATGAATTATGATAATAACCGCTTTATCCAAATCGGCATTAAAATTCTTCACGATGTTAAATATCAATTTAAAAGACCCCGCAGATCCCCCTATCAGTAAGAATTCTGATTTTTTCCAGTGTGCTATTATATTATTATCAAGTGGCAATTTTTTGATATATATTTTCTTTACTGTTTATGACCTTAAACTTTTTTTTGAACTTATCTGAGCGTATAGTCTCTTTACTACCCATACATAAGAACCCAAGCGGAGCTAAACTGTTATAAAATAACTCAAGTATTTTTTCCTGAAGTTCACTTTCAAAGTATATAAATACGTTTCGGCAACTAATTAGTTGAAATTCATTAAATATCGCGTCAGATACCAGGTTATGTACGGAAAACAGCGTATTATGTTTTAGTTCACTATGTATCGTAGCAGCATCATACATTATAGTAAAATGATCAGTTAACGACCCTTTCAACCCTGAGTATTGATAATTTTCGGCATAGCTTTTAATTTTCTTCAGGCTAAAAATACCTTTACGCGCTTCCTTAAGCATTTCCGTATTAATATCAGTACCATAAATAAACGATTTTTTACGAAGTCCGGTTTCATTCATTAAAATAGCAAGCGAATAAACTTCCTCGCCTGATGAGCAACCCGCGCTCCAAAGTTTTATATGCTGATAAGTAGAGAGATATGGGATAACCTGGTTGTTAATAGCTTTATAGAAAGATGGATCACGAAACATTTCAGTAACATTTACGGTGATCTCATCTAAAAACTCCTGAAAAAAGTGCTGGTTATTTACCAGCGTATGTTTAAGATCATAAAAAGTTTGTTTTTTGTTCTGCATTATTCTTATAACCCTGCGTTTTAGCGAGGCTTTAGAATAGCAAGAAAAATCAAATCCATGAAACTTTTTTATCAGATCAATTAGCTCATCTAACTGTTGTGCTGATAAAATTTCCTGTTCAGTACTCATCATATTAGCTTCCTAACCACAACTGCATCAATGCTATCAATCTATCCATATCAACCGGCTTGGTAATGTAATCATTAGCACCGGCCGCTATGCATTTTTCACGATCATCCTTCATTGCTTTCGCGGTTAAAGCTATTACAGGCAACTTGGCCCATTTGTTTTGCTTGCGTATATATCTGGTAGCCTCGTAACCATCCATTTTAGGCATCATAATGTCCATCAATACTATATCAATGTCGTCTATCTCTTCAAGTTTGGCAATGGCTTCTTCCCCATCGTTCGCAATCTCTACAACCAGGTCATAAGTTTGCAACGCGCTGCTTAGGGCAAAGATATTGCGCATATCATCATCTACGATAAGCACTTTTTTACCTTTTATCGCATCTTTGCCTTTATTGATAACCCTTTCAGCAGAACCTGTTATTGGTGACGGCCTTTTGTTAACTTCACTTATTTTATTCAGGAAAAGATTGACTTCATCAATTAACCTGTCGGATGATTTACTGGTTTTAACAACCATTGCATTGGCGTATTTCATTAACCTGTTTACCGATGTTCTATCAAGTTCCATCGCTGTATTTACAATAACCGGTAGCTCGGAAAATTCATCAACTTCCTTAATCTTATCTAATAGGTCAAGTCCTGAAATATCAGGAAGGTTAAGATCGAGTATCACACACTGGTATTCATTTTCATGCAGCATCCTGAAAGCGGATTCACCATCAAAAGCTTGATCGACAGTAATCCCCTGCCCTTCCATCATCTCTTTTAATGCCTGGCTTTGTGCCTTGTGATCTTCTACCAGTAGGATTTGCTTGAATTTAGCCCCACTTTGCAGCATAATATCGGTAAACAGCTTATCCAATGCATCGGTATCAATAGGTTTTTTAAGGAAACTGATAGCCCCTTCGCGACGAACCCTATTAGCGGCGGCATCCCCTGCCGACATTAGGTGAACAGGGATATGCATTGTGTCAGTCAGGGCCTTTAATTCTTTCAATATCTGCCAGCCATCTTTTCCGGGCAGCATAATATCCAATATTACAGCATCAGGGAGATGTTCTCTAATAATTTCAACAGCATTGGTACCCTCACTTACCATGATAGATTTATAACCATGGTCGCGGGAGTAATCCTGCAGGATGTTAGCGAAATTTTTATCATCCTCAACAATAATTACTGTTGGTTCCCTGTTTGGGTCGCGTACAATTTGTGCCGCTGGTTTTAGAAAGTTTTCCCTGGTAGGATTAAAATTTTCCACTGTTGGCACCTGCTCCTCTATTGCAACCGGCACCACTTTAGCTTCAAAAGGTACTGTCAGGATAAATTCACTACCTATTCCCGGTTCACTATTAAGTGTAATTGTGCCGCCCAATAAGGCAGTTAATTCCCTACTGATAGATAAGCCTAAGCCTGTACCGCCATATTTACGGCTTGTTGAGCCATCGGCTTGCTGAAATGCCTCGAATATAATACGCTGTTTCTCTTTCGGGATACCAACACCTGTATCTTTAATACAAAAGCTTATTGTTTTTTCTACCGGCCCGGGAACAACGTTCAAGGCTATAGAACCACCTTCAGAAGTGAATTTAAATGCGTTAGATAATAAATTCTTAATTACCTGCTCAACTCTCACTTTATCGGTGAATAAGGCTTTAGGTACATCGTTAACACTATTGGTAAATTTGATGTTTTTATGGGATGCAACTTCAGCAAACAACATGTCCATATCTTTCAATATGTCAGTTATTTTGATTTGCTCATTTTGCATTTCCAATTTACCGGATTCAATCTTAGATAAATCGAGAATATCGTTGATCAGAGTTAATAGATCGTTACCTGCATTAAATATTACGCTGGCGTATTTTATCTGGTCTTCTGATAAATTATGAGGTTTGTTATCTTTTAAGATACGCGCAAGAACCAAAATACTATTTAGTGGTGTGCGTAGTTCATGACTCATATTAGCCAGGAATTCAGACTTATATTTACCTGTAGTTTCCAGCTCATGAACTTTTATGTTGATAGATGCACGAGCTTCTTCTATGGCCTGATTCTTTTCTTCAAGCAGACTCGCTTTTTCTTCTAACTCGGCATTAATGCTGCGCAGTTCCTCTTGCTGTACCCTAAGTTCTTCTTCTGATGCTTCTAACATTTCTGTTTTGTTCATCAGTTCTTCGTTGGTAACACGCATTTCTTCCTGCTGCGCTTCCAGTTCTTCGGCCTGTTGCTGGGTTTCCTCAAACAGATCGTGCATGATGGTACGGGCTTGGGCAGTATTTACAGCTATACCTATATCACTTCCAATTTCAGTAATATAATCCAATTTAGCCTTGCCTAATTCGCCCTGGAATGCTAATTCAATTACCCCTTTTAACTGTTTATCGAATGAGAATGGCAGAATTATGCTTTCTATAAAATCATCATGAATAATTGAGCTTTCAAAAGCCAGCTTATCATTTAATTTGCCTTTTATGGTTACTGCCTTTTTATTTACAGCTACCTGCCCTAATAAACCTTCTGAAAGTTTAACAGTTTTTTTAAGAGCGCTAAGATCATGGAATGCATAAGCTGAGTATAATTCCAATCGTTCTTCATCCTCATTATATAAATAAAATGTTCCGGTGAAAGCTTGGGTATAATTGGCAACTTCGTTGAGTATATTTTCGGCAAGCTCTTTTTCACTTTGCTGGCCTTGCATTTTTTCGTTTAGCAAACCAGTACCTGTAAGCAGCCAGTTTTTAGCTTCATTTTCTGCTAATACTTTCCCGAGTTCAATATTTGCTACCCTTATTTCCTCTTCTATTTTCTTTTGTTGATCAAAGGTTTTCTGTATATAGATGAACAAGACGATTATTATAGCCAGAAAAATGAACGAACCAATAAATATAGTTATTATGGTATAATTGGCTGCACTTTGAGTTCTTGCCCTGCCATCTGCTAGGGCTTTATCTTCTCTTGCATTAATTCTATCTATGGTTTCACGGATGTCATCCATAATATGTTTGCCATTTAACAACATATTATGGTCAACCATATACTGCAGGCCTACTACATCCCGCACATCAATATTATTTTTAACCAGCTCTAATTGTCTATCTGTTAACAGGTAAAGCGAATCCAAATCTTTTTGCTGATATGGGCTATTAGGGGCCAGCTCTTTCAATTTAACAACATTGTTCCTGATTAACGGCAATGCTGCTTTGTAAGGATCAAGGAAAGCAGGTTTATCCATGGCCACAAAACCACGCATACCTGTTTCGGCATCAATAAGATTTTGTAAAATATCGCGGGAGGTGTGAATTAAGACTTCACTTTGTTCAACCTTGGCCTGATCTTTCTCTAATTGTGTTATACTCCTAAAAGAAAATACAGCAACTAAAAAAACAAGGATTATAGAAACTGCAAAACCGGTAAGCACCTGGTTTCTAAAAGATAGCTTTAACATTTAGGATAGATTAATTATAATACAAATATGTTAAAAAAAATTAATTCATAATATAACCCTATACAACCTGTGGTTTTGGTTTGGAATAAGGTAGTAAGAATTAATCGACTTTAAAATTACTTGCTTTTTTACTAACTAATGTCCCCCCGACAGAAAGTAATCCACCGAAGAATAACAGGTACCATCCCCACTTAAATTTTAGTTGACTGCTTAAAAATCCGGCTATTGAATGGAACGGTATAAAGCTGAATGAAGTTTTTACTTTTAAAATGGCAGCTATGTAAAATACAAATATCAAAGCGAAAGATAACCAGCCCGCAAGTCTGCTTATTTTAACCTGATTAAACACGGTGCCTATTATGCCAACTACGGCTATTAGCAACATAACCATGGCATATGGTTTATTTAAATCATATGCATCCCAATTAGCTAAATGAAATGGGCGTAATAGCGGGCAAAATGTTGCCGCTATTACTAATACGAATCCAACAAAAGATAGAAGCGCGGGTAGTCTCATTAAATTACTGTTGTTTTAAATCCATTTTATCAGCAAAATGAGCGCAATAATCGCGAAGATCTTCTACGATATTGGTTTCTCCGGTGGCGCGTAAAAAACTATCGCCCATGGTTTGCAAAGTTTCGTAAAAGAAACGTTTCATGTCATCAACAGGCATGTCTTTAGTCCAAAGATCTATACGTAAAGTGTTTTTATAATTATGATCCCATAATGCCAACATCATTGATTTTACGGGTAGTGCCTCTTTAGTTTGTGAGTCTGTTGATTCCCACATAATGCTATCGGGCACGTTATTCTCGTCCATATCAATGGTTAGTTTGATCTCGGCTTTTTTCATTTTTTATTATCTTACAAGTAAAAATATTATTGCGGTCAAAGTTATAAAGCTTAGCTCTACAATCCATATTTTTTTGGTTTCGGGGAAGAAATTCCGAAGCATAATATCCAAAAATGACACAGCGAAAGCAAAGAATAAAAATATCCAACCGATAGCGGTGCCTAATTCCCTCACTTTCATGCCTACTGTAGCGGCTCCATAGATCCAAACGTAAACGGCCAGTATTAGAAACAACGCGCTGACAACGTTTAAGGGGGTAATTCTAATCTTCATGTATTGTATTAGTGTTTTTTCCTGTAGCTTTTTGGCGATTTTGTTCGGGGAGATTTTGAATTCGGGTTCTTTTTATCCCTTTCAGCTTTGAACTTGATCTTTTGGTTGAGGGTTTTCTTTTCGTGGAAAGCGCCTTTAAAATCAGGGTCATCACGGCGTTTCTGCATATCAATCTCACGTGCCTGATCCTGTTTTTCATCATACCCGGTAACCTCTATAAATACCTCGGCAGGGATAGCCGTTACAGGGATAGTTTGCCTGATGAGCTTTTCGATCTTGTTTACGTAATATTCTTCAGATGGTGTACAGAAAGTAATTGCTTCGCCTGATTGAAATGCACGACCTGTACGACCAATGCGGTGTACATAATCTTCAATTACAACAGGTACATCAAAATTAATAACGTGACTAACATCACTCACATCAATACCTCGCGAAGCAACATCGGTAGCAACCAATATCTTCACCTCATCATTTTTAAATGAGTTGATACTATTGATACGTGTATTTTGACCTTTATTAGCATGTAAAACCTTTACCTCCTTTTCGCCGAATTTACGGAGCAGGAATTTATATACATCCTCTGCAGCAGCACGTGTTTTACAAAAAACAATTAGCTTTTTAATATCATCAGGTACATCCAGCAGGTTTTTAAGCAGGTTGATCTTGGTTTTTACATTGGGCACATGGTACAACGCCTGGTTTACTGTTTGTGCGGGAGTTGCCTGTGGAGTAACCTCGATAATAGTTGGAAACTCCAGGAAGTTATTAGAAAGCTGATGTATTTTATCAGACATGGTAGCCGAAAACAGCAAATTCTGACGCTTAACCGGCACAACCTCTAAAATACGATTGATCTGTGGCATAAAACCCATATCCATCATTTTATCGGCCTCATCTAAAACCAATACTTGCAGCGTTTTGGTTACGATATGCCCTGCCAGGTAAATATCCATAAACCGGCCGGGGGTGCCTACAATAATGTCAACACCCTTATTGATGATCTCAATTTGCGTTTTTGGGCCTAAACCGCCGTAAACGGAAACTATACGCAAATCAGTATAAACCGCAAATTGTTTCGCGTTCTCCTCTATTTGCATAGCCAGTTCGCGGGTTGGCGCTATAATAATAGCCCTGGCGCTATCGCCTTGTGCATATTTAAGTCGCATGATAATAGGCAACATATAAGCCGCAGTTTTACCTGTACCTGTTTGCGCTATGCCCATTACATCCTGCCCGTTCATTATAGGCGGTATAGCTTTTTGCTGTATAGGCGTAGCTTCGGTGTAACCGGCATCAGCAATTGCATTTAGTATTTGCCGGTTAAAATTAAAATCCTCAAAAGTTACAGCCATTCTGCAAAGATAGTGTTTTCTTTTAGTCAGAAAGTCCGGAAGTCTGATAAGTCGGGAAGTCAAGAAGATATTTGAACAATTCTTTCTGTCTTTCGGACTTTCCGACTTTCAGACTATATTTGCATTATGTCATCTATCCTCATAAAATCCGCCACCATAGTTAACGAAAACAAGCAATTTGTTGCTGATGTATTTATTAAAGATGGTTTTATTGAACAAATAAATAGCCAGATAGACAAGCACGCCGATCAGGTAATTAATGCTGAAGGACTATATTTATTACCGGGATTAATTGATGACCAGGTGCATTTTCGTGAGCCAGGCTTGACTTATAAGGCCGATATTCATTCAGAATCCCGCGCAGCGGTTGCTGGTGGCATTACTTCGTTTATGGAGATGCCGAATACTGTACCCAATGCGTTAACACAGGAATTACTTGAACAAAAATATGAGATAGCAAGCCGTAACTCATTGGCTAACTACTCTTTTTTCATGGGTGCAAGTAATGACAATATTGATGAAGTATTAAAAACAGATACCGCCAATGTTTGCGGTATAAAAGTTTTTATGGGTTCATCAACAGGTAATATGCTGGTGGATAATCCAACAACGTTGGAAAACATCTTTTCTCAATCGCCGATGCTGGTTGCTACGCATTGCGAGGATGAGGCTACTATTCGCAACAATTTAAACCATTACAAACAATTGCTTGGCGAAAACATCCCGGTAAATTTACATCCAATAATCCGCAGCGAAGAGGCGTGCTACCTGTCATCATCAATGGCGGTTGAGTTGGCTAAAAAATATAATAGCAGGCTGCACATTTTACACATCTCTACCGAAAAAGAAACACACTTATTTAGTAATGATATTGCCCTAAAGGACAAGCGAATAACTGCCGAAGCCTGTATACATCATTTATGGTTTAGCGATAAAGATTATGACACCAAAGGCAACTTGATAAAATGGAACCCGGCCGTTAAAACCGAAAGTGACAGAGATGGCATTTTAAAAGCAGTTTTAGATGGTAGAATTGATGTAATAGCTACCGACCATGCCCCACATACTATTGAGGAGAAAGCACTACCCTATTTACAAGCACCGTCCGGTGGCCCATTAGTACAACATGCTTTGCCAGCATTGTTAGAAATGCATCACCAAGGCAAAATAAGCCTTGAACAGATCGCGGAAAAGACGGCGCATAATGTGGCTATTTGTTTCCAGATAGACAAACGTGGCTTTATCCGTGAAGGATATTGGGCTGATTTAGTTTTGGTTGATCTGAACTCAAAGTGGCAGGTAAATAAGGATAATATCCTTTATAAATGCGGTTGGAGCCCTTTTGAAGGCACCACTTTCCAATCCAAGATAACACACACCATAGTTTCGGGAAATGTAGCTTACAGCGATAACAAGCTGAATGAAGGCATACCCGGTAAAAGGTTAAGTTTTACCAGGTAAACCTGTTAGTTTATTGCAAGCGAAATTTTCATGCCATGCTCATTAGCACCCGAGCTATACAAATCAAAGTCGGCGGTATATTTTCTATTTATATCGCTTTCCCATATTTGCTGCCATGCTGCGCTTATTACTTCGGATAGTTTATTTTTTAACGAATAAACCTGGTATTTGCCAGCCGATATAGCTACAGCTGTAAAGCGATTGTTGACTTTTGCTAAGGAATTTACTTTGCAACCCAGTACCGCGGTATATGTTCCGGTATGGTCTGTTTCATAATCGGTATAAACGCAATAGACATCGTCTGATGCCCTATCGGGGATGTGTTTTATCAAATTATCATCCATAAACTTAAACCAAAGCTCTTCTATATCTTTTTTTGACTGCTCATTTTGATTTTTTGTACGTACAGATATACCAACAATATAAAACCCTTCTTGCTCTATTATTTCTGTTTTCATCTTTATAAATTTTTAAGAATATCGTTCAATCCATTAAATACCGATTTCCAATTTTGCTCTGAGTGTTCAGCCGCTTGTTGGTTTTTAACACCATCCTGCGTAATTATTAGCGTAGTTATTTCATTAACTTCACTAAGCTCATAAGTGATATTGTTATAATTCTCCGGCTTGTCTTCAGTGCCCGACATACTGCTCCAGTAAGTGTATTTCAGTAATTTAGGCTCTTCGATAGCTAGTATGATACCGCCATCCTGGTATTTATTCCCTTCCCATTCGCCACTAAAAGTAATTGGGTGGCCTACCTGCCAGTCGGATTTCAGATCGGTACCAAAAAAGTATTGTTTTACAATTTGTGGGTCGGTTAACCCCTGCCACACTTTTGCTATTGGTGCATTAAATGTGATGGTTGTTTTTGATGTTAGTGTTTCCATGGTAGTTGTATTGGTTGATTGATAAATCAAAAATACAGCCAGCTAATGACAACCCTATGTCAGCAGTAAAAAAGAATTATAAGTTTTTTTGAAGTATAACTTGAGAGATGACTTTAACTCGCTCTTTCAAACTATCCGGCTGTACAATTTCGGCACGATCACCAAACATCATATACCAGTGGGCGAAGCCCTCAAGCGATACGGTTAGGAATGTCATCTCAATCATATTACCAACCGTTTTTTCGGACACAAACCCACTCCAATACTTTTGATAGCTTAGGTTGCCGTGGATCTCTTTATCTACCTTAATAATAACCGTTTCCAAATGTTTCTCTTTAGCAGTTTGAGCTATATAAGCTTTTAACGTTGGATGCTGATTTCCATACAGTTTATCAGTAACACTTAAAGTTTTTATACGGTCGATCCTAAAATCGCGGTAATCCTTTCGCAGCAGGCAATAAGCTATCAAATGCCAGTAACCATCCATGAAAAATATACCTACGGGTTCAATTTCCCTTTTTGTATTTTCCTGGCTATGATGTGCAAAGTAATCAATACACAATATTTGTTTTTGCGAGATGCTGTTTAATATAGTTTGAATATAGTCATTATGTGTTGCCTGCGGCTGCGACCGGTTTTTAAATACCTGAATATTGCTATCAATATCCTCCAGCAAATCCTTCTCGGCATTCTTTAAAATAGCCCTGATCTTATACATGGCCGATTTATGATTGGCTACCGTGGATGCATCTGTTAATTTCTCAATAAACTTCTCTGCGGTTAAAAAAGCGGTAGCCTCTTCTTTAGTAAATGTCACCGGAGGCAAACGATAACCATCCATAATAGAATACCCAACACCAGCTTCGCCGATAATGGGGATCCCTGCTTCTTCCAGGGTTCTTACATCGCGATAAACCGTACGTAAGCTGATATTAAAACGTTCGGCAATATCAGCTGCTTTTACAACCCTGCGCGACTGTAACTGAATAAGAATTGCTG
>Ga0302300_1001771_pt1 | contig 11849 bp, 13 predicted proteins | sample III_Palsa_E1_1_FD_198756 | JGI IMG/M metagenome (GOLD analysis project Ga0302300, IMG submission 198756) | Peat permafrost microbial communities from Stordalen Mire near Abisko, Sweden - III_Palsa_E1_1 | ecosystem: Environmental > Terrestrial > Soil > Palsa > Peat permafrost | place: Sweden... | reverse complement strand
CCGGCTGACGAGCTGCTGAGTCTTCTCATCAATGCCCGCTGGTTCGCTGGTTACGCAGTGAACTGGAAGAAGGTGTGCGAGGACGTCTATCGAGTCCGAACGAACTACCCCTACGTGATCTAGCACCAGCCCCCCACAAACCACAACGAACTCACACCGACAGGAGAGCACCGTCTTATGAACTTCACACTCAATATCAAGCTGGGCGAGCATGACGCTATGCAGCACGTCCACGACGTAGCAGAGGCACTCCACGCAGTCGCCAGCACGCTCCAAGCTCACGGCATCGAGACGTCAGCAGACGAGCTGGACGCCTATGACCGCTCGCAGAACATTCGCGACGTAAACGGGAACACTGTGGGCAACTGGATGCTCAGCGGTGACGCCCTAGACGCTCCCAAAGCGGTTGAGGGGATCATTCTCACACCAGTGGGCTGCTCCACCCCAGAGGGCGCCAGGCGCGTCAATGACACGATGCAACTCTTTAACGACTCGACCGCTCAAGTGGCGAATCTGGCTGATCGCTTCGTGAGCCTTGAGCCGCTGGTGAGTAACGAGCTGAGCGATGAGCTGAGCGAGCTACGGGCCGCGGTCGAGCTGCGCAACGAACGACAAGAGGCGTTCTTACGGGCGGTGGCGGGGGTGCCGGCGCGATGAGCAACCCTTTTCATAATCTGCTGATCGATGTCACACCCGAGCAAAAGGAAGCGCTTGAATGGGCCCTGGAGCTAGCGTTCGATGACCAGCAGCACTACCTGAAGGTCGGCGACCCGGTGAAAGACTACGGCGCAGAGTGGCCGGAGGCATGCGCGATAAAGGCAGCTCACTGCCGCGCCATCGCCGGGATGAGTCTCTATCGCGGCGAGAGCGAACAGTGGGAACAACTCGCGAAGGACTTTGAATCCACGCTACAGAAACCAGAAGGGACGGAGCTATGACAGAAGAGAGGAAGATACTGACGCGGGACGAGTACGCTGCGGGGAGTTCGCTCTACGCGGAGATGGGGGCGGCGCAAGCTGAACTCTGGGACAAAGCGCTTGAATTGGAAGAGATTCTTGGGGAGGGCGTCTCGACTATCAACGATCTGCTCGAAAGCGATTTCGATTCGCTGCTGGAGAGTCTGGGCATAGGCGTAGAAGACGCGAGGGGCGCATGACCGACACTCAGCGCATCGCAGAGCTCAATGACCTCGCCCGGACGGCTATGGGGGTCGCCAGTCGCGTCCTCCAGACGCCTGGCATCAGCGCCCTGCCCCTTGCTGATCAGTCCCGCATCCGCGAGCTGGTCGAAACCTTCGACGCGTTTACACCCGGTAACAACCCGCATGGAGAGCGCGACTTCGGAGCCATCACGCACAACGACACCCAAGGTGTTTTGGAAGATCGATTATTACGACCGATCGCTTGAGTACGGAAGTGAAGACCCGGCGAACCCCGAAAAGACGCGCCGGGTCCTAACGATCATGCTGGCCAGCGAGTACTGACAGACGATCCACTGAAGGGTACTCTTTTCACGCCGTTGCGTTTCAAGCGCAGCGGCGTTTTCTTGGCTCACTCGACCGGCCGGGGGTGCTTCTCGCGTCCTCTGCGACCGACTTTTTTCTTTTCCACAGGGTTCATGAAAGGCTCGGCGATATAGCTCCCTTAACTGGCGCCCGATAGCAAAGACATCAAGAGAGGGAAAGGGTGACCAAAATGACCAAGAAGAAGGTGAAGTCGGCTTCAGCAAAGACGGAGGTAGTAGAGCCGCCGAAAGCGGACGTAATGCTGAAGGCGAAGGAAGCGGCGCAGATTCTTAGTTGCAGCGTGGTAACGATCCAGCGGTTGATCGACAGTGGCCAGGTGCCACACGTGCGCGTTGGCAACATCCAGCGGATCCCTCAGAGCAGCTTTATGAAATTCATTTCAGACAACACCAGAGGCGGACGCGACACACAAACGAGAGGGGAGCAATCATGATCACCGTTGGGGAATACGTGACGACAAAAGAAGCGGCCGAACTGCTTCGCGTGTCTCACTGGACGATTTCGGCGTGGCTCTCGAAAGGCAAACTCCAACGCGTCAAAGCCGGTGGGCGCACACTCATCAGACGGCAGGAACTGGAGAATCTCCTCCGCCACGGGAACGACGAGAATGAGACCCATGTTTAAGCAGCCGCAGAGGAGCCCTGCCCACACACAGACGCCGCCCCCTGCGGACCCTCACAAGTATCTCTCGACGGCGTGCTTTCACAAGCAACACGTTGACTGTCGGAAGACGTGCAAGTTTTGCGGGGCGGCATGTACCTGTGACTGTCATCGACCGCTTGATGACCGGTTGCCGACGCTCTTACCCGATCACGACTAGCGCGGGAAATCCAGTTGCATCGCGAACCAATCGAAGAAAATGTTAGTTGCAGGGCCAGCGTTGTTCCAGGCAAAGAAGCCAGGAGCATAATTGGAAGCGCCGATGCCCGTTCCCGTAGCGACGCTGATGCCGTCGATCAGGAAAGTGACGGCCGTGCCAACCACAACAAGTTCAAGATTATGCCAAGCCGCAATCGCTGAAACGCCTGTATCCGTTTTGGTGACCGTGCCACCCACCACCACGAACGCCCACCAGTTATCATTTCCGTTGACGATATTGTCGTGGTGGAAAAAGACGCCGTTGGGCGAGGTTCCCCCGGTATTGTCGTACCATCCAAAGGTCGTGGTGCCACCCGCCGTACTGTAAGGACTGTTTACGATGCAGCAAGCGACAATGGTCGCCGATACTGCCGTGGTAAGAGCGACGGTGGAAGCTGTGTTAGCTGGCCCGAGCATGACGAACAGCCACTGGCCGTTGCTGTTAGCTTGAATGTTCCAATTGCCAGGATGATCCGCCGCATTCGAGGCGCCATTCGCAAAGTACGCTCCGGCTCCTCCACCATTTTGCCCCCATCCCAGCGCGCTCGAAAGGTTGGAAGAAAGAAAATCATCGAACTGCCAGGCTGCATTCGGCCCCGCGAAAGCGCCACTACCACCGCCACCAGAAGCCGCCGCGTAAGCAGGCGCGCCCGATACGATGGTCAACACCTGGCCATTGGCGCCCACAGGCAGCCGTCCAGGCGCGCCGCTCGCCCCACCGACGATGATGTCCCCCGCCGTGGTCATTGGATTAGTGAGCCCGGCGCCGCCAGGCGTCACATCGACCCATGCCGTGCCACTATCGCGGAAAACGTGGAGCGTGTCCGTCGTGAAGTAAAGTCGGCCCGCAATCGAGGCCGCCGGAATCGCCCCCGCCAGGCCCTCAAGAATGACGCTGCTAAGTGTGCTCAATTCACAACTCCCAAGACCATGATTACGTCGCCTGCTGCAAAGATAAGATTGCTGTTTCCGTCTGTCAGAGGCTCGTCATGCGTGGTCGAGCTTCCGGAGCCGCCGCTGCCGCTTCCCGGAGGTCCGGAGAGATTTCCGACCAGCACCCAGGCCCCGCCGACCTTGCGAAATACATCACCATTCGCCATGATTAAGCCTCTTAGAACGCGATACTCACGAGCGGCACCGTTGATGCCAACACGGCACCAGTGGGAAAGTTAGCCATCAGTGAGGCGAACGAACCGGCAGCTTGGCCAGTAAGCTTCCAAGCCATCGCGCTCGTTATACCGCCCGCTGCCTGCCAAGCGGGAAGGTATGGACTCGGCCCAACGATTGTGAATAGCTGACTGACGGTTGTGCCCAACGAGTCGACTTTGAACACGATCCAATACAGGCCTGGATCAAGGGGGCGCACAGGAGGATTCTGCGTCTTTACGCCAGCCGTTGTGCCGAGTGCGAGTGCTGCCGCCGCATGGACTTCAAAGACAAGCCCTTGCGGATACCCGATCCAATTCGGGTCGTTATACACGCCCCAACGAATATTGGACCCCGAGGTTGCCGGTGCATTACTTTGCTGACACGCAAACGTGACGGGAAGAATGCGCATCTCCGTAAGGGCGAAAGGAATCGCAAACACATCCCCGGCTGCGCACGAATAGAGTGTCGACGACGATAAGCTCGCGCATTCCGGCAGATGATATTGGCCCGTCAAGATCGGCCTACGCCGGGGGCCAGACCTCGAATTAGGGGTGGCGAATTGGGCTGACTCCCCCAGCGGAATACTTGGACGGCATAGTTGAACGGCAGCGATGATCGCATCGCAACACTTTGCATTGCCGTACTCATTCGGGTGCAGACCGTCCGAGAAGTAAAGCGACGTGACACCGGTCGGCAAACTGTTGTTTTGATTCAATGCGCCGTCGAGATTAGCCAACTGCACCATCGAATCGAACTCCGCCACCACGCCCGCCATAATGACGTTCAACGCAGCCACATCGGCGTTCGGGCTTGTGACACTTACCGCGCCACTCCAATTCGTGTTTTGCGAGTACCCTTGGTAGCCAATCAAGAGCGGCCGTGGACAGTTCAGTACGATCACCGGGCCAGGATTGTAGGCTTCGAGCCATGCAGCATCGATGGCAGCGCTTCCACTGGCATCGACCTGGGTCAGCTTCAGGGTGATGGTCAATCCAGCCCCACTCGCGGGAACGGTGAAGCGCCTGCAAACATAACCAAAGGCGAGTGTCTGGCCCCCTACGGCGGCGTTGCCGCCCGTGTAGGTGGTCGATCCATTGCCATTCGTACCCAACAGGACATCGATATAACTGGTGACCGTTCCGCCCCAGGTCCACGTTCCACCCGCGGTGCCGGAGGTAGAAATAAGGCCAAATCCAATGACACCGCCAGTCCAGTCAGTAGGCACCGTGTAGGTTGCCGTTGAGGTACCTGCTGAATCTATGACTGTGACCTTTTTGATGCTGCCACTGGAGTAATCACCGGTACTGGTTGCACCCACCGTTGGCGCAACCGTCGAGAAGTTCGTTCCGAACGAGGTCCAGCGAGTTGCGTTCGTAATGTAGTGAATCACCGATGAGCGAAAACGTGAAATGGCAGCACGCAGGCAATGCGGATATGTTTGTACATAGCTGGGAAGATTCGCCACCGGGGTATTGCCGATGTCATTTACGCCCCACACTAAGAAGCAGCCACCCGCATCACCGGCAGCATACGGCCACGCGGTACGGGCCGGTTTGGTTATCTGATTCAGAAATTGCGGATAACCACCATTCGAGGCGATGGTATAGGTCAGCTTCGCACCGCCAACACAAAAATTGCGGAAGTCCGACCATTCAATCCCGAGCGCTGCGCGAAGCGCCCCATCCATCCGATCCGTATTATCGAACCCGCCCGCCGTACCGGCAAAGAACGAGTGTCCGTACGCATCCCAAAAGGGGACTTGCAGATTAGCTGCTGGAATGTAAGTCATGCGATAAACCTTTCCCTTCTTATGTGATCCAGAAATTCGACCCATCCCAAACCATGTCGACGGACTGGTATTGAATCGAGAGCGTCATGCTGGCCGAGCGATCAATCGTGCCTGACACCGGCGTGATGGTGACAACTCCGGTGCCGATGTTTTTTATGGTCAAGTTCTGTCCGACAAGCAAGCCTGAAGTAGTAACCGTGACTGTGGTCGCTGAGGCAGAATTCATCAGCACATAACTGTCGGTGATCAGCGTAGTGTAATTGGCTGTTTTGCTCTGAAAACCCCCAAAGGTAGCAATGCCGGTCACGACGAGGTTTCCGGTCTCCGTCAGATTGCCGGAGGCGTCCCAGCGAGCGCCGCCCGAGTAAGCGCCGTCAGCGATAACGAAGCCTGTTGTACCGCTGTAAAGTATCCCCGAATCTAGCGCCTGGATGATCCCGCCGGCTCCAATCGATCCGCCATAGAGTCCTATTCCGTTAGAACCGTTGACGATGTTTATCGCTTGCCCGGTCGTGGTTATAATCACTCCCAAGGTATTGATGTATGACGTGGTGGTGAGTGAAGCCGCACTGACCGCGCCGCTTACCGCAAGGGTGCCCGTGATCCCCACGTTGCCGCTGAAGGCCGTCGCGGACATCGTGGCAGGGAGTCGCGCCGCGGCTAGCGTACCGCTCGCGATATTAGAAGCGATCGTCGTGTCCGTCGTCGCCGAAGGCGCGAAGGCCGTTCCGTTGGTTTTCGTGACCACGAGAGCGCCGGCGATCGACAGAGTGCCATCCCCGCTGATCGTCTTCGGCGCGTAGGCGCTGGCTGACTGCGCGATGGGAATCTGAGCTGACGCCGGCGCCGTGGCCGTGGCGAGGCCTCCCTGGCCCACCACGAGAGGTGTAGAGAGCGCTGTGGCGGTTGCTGCATTCCCGGTCGTAGACTGATTGAAGGTCGGGAAGTTCGTGAGATTCGCCGCGCTGAAGGTAGGCGCTGCCGCAAAGCCTGGAGCTGCCGTGCTCCCCGTGAAATTACCGAAGACTGAGTTCGCCGCCACTGTTGCCGCCCCGGTTCCGCCATTAGCAACCGCGACGGTGCCTGTGACGTTCGCAGCCGTCCCAGTCGTGCTCTGATTGAGTGTGGGGATGTCGGTGGCTACCAGAGCGCGCAGAGACGAAATGCCGGTCGCCGCTGCTGGCGTCGCAACGACCAAGCCTTGTGCTCCCGAAGGAAGCGTCGGAACCTGAGCCGATATATTGCCAGACCCATCCATTTGCCAGGTCGCGTTGACGTTTCCCGATGTGGCAGCCGGAGTCGTATTGCTAAAATTTCCACTCATAGCGGAGTCACTCCGTTCACCGTTATGCCGCCGCTCGGAGCATTCACGCCATTCACACTGATAGACGTGCTGCCACCAGCGTCTACATAGCTCTTCGTGGCCGCGTCCTGCGGATTGACTGGGTTCGAAACGGAGGAAATTGGGTTTCCACCGAGATCGATCGGACTGAGATACTCAATCGTCATTGGATTAGCCCATGACCACAACGCGATACTGAGCCGTGGTCGGTGCCGTGGCGAAGATCAGCGTCAGCGTGTTGGTGCTGGTGAGCTGTACATCGCACATCACGACGTTGAACGGCGTCGTCGCAAGATACACCTTGGCCTGAACATCCTGGGTGCCGAGGTTATGCGTCACGACGATGCTCGTGGTCGATCCGTCTCCCACGTTCGCTGCAAACCTTGTCATGAAGCCGAGGCCGGTCTTTGCGGCCGCTGCGGTCGCGCCGCCTGTTCCTCCGGATGTGACCGCAAGCGTGCTCGAGAGCCCTGCAGCAGTTCCAGACGTGTTTTGATTCAGCGTAGGAAACGCTGTCATGTTTGCTGCTGAAAGAGCCGGCGCGTTCGTTAGAGTGGGTGCAACGGCAGCGGACCCGGACCCGTGCGATACGACAACCATGTCGCTCGCCGCAGTGTTCCCTGCCAGAAACGCCGTAGTGCTCGCCGCAGACTGATAATGGATGGACCCAATCGCACCCCCTGCTACGTTGGTCGTTGTGCCAGCCGTCGTCGCTGTCGCTGCATTCCCGGTTGTGCTCTGATTGAGCGTCGGGAAACTTGTCATATTTGCCGCGCTCAACGCTGGCGCATTTGAGAGTGTCGGCGCTGCTGCCGTTGATCCCGTTCCGTGCGACACCAGGACCGTATCCGTCGCCGCGGTGTTTCCCGAAAGCATCAAAGTGGTACTTGCCGCAGACTGGTAAGGTATAGAGCCGAGAACGCCCGCGCTCAGGTTGGTCGCTGTGGGCGAGGTCCCAGAGAATTGCACCCAGGCGACCGATGTCGTTCCAGGAGTAATCGTTCCCTGCGTGTTGACAACATAGGCAGCACCCTGATTGACCGTGCCATCTTCGACGAACACGAAAGCGCCCGCGGTGTAGTTAGTCGACGAGTTGCAGTCAGCCGAGCGAACAGGAGCGCCCGAAGAGCTGACGACATAAATTCCGTTGTCTGAACCGCTGGCCTGATTCTTGATGAGAATGCGCTGGCCGGTTGCGAGCGTGACGCCATCGATGATCTGACCGCTCGCGAAGGACGTCGCTAGCGTTCCCGCAACCGTGGTGGCCACCGCGACCGATGCTTTGACGCTAAGTCCAAGCGCAGACTGATCAACATAGGTTTTCGTCGCGGCATCGTTCGGATTCACTGGTTGCGCGAGATTGGTAAGCGATTGATTATTGAAGCTCAGAGTCGATTGCGGCACGAGTCTGTTAACCAGCGACGCCAGCGTCTGAACCGCCGTGCCGTCATATACGTGCAGCGTGTGGGTGCTCGTGTTCTCCCAAATCTGACCTTCGACGGGCGTGCTCGGATCAGTACCAAGATTCTGAATCCTCGCATTTTGGAGTTCCTGCTGGCTGAGGTTTATCGGGCTTAGATACGTGATGGCCATGTGAAGACGTCTCCTTTAGACGAGCACCGCTGTACCGCTGAAAGCTGCTGAAAAGGTAAGGGTGACCTGATTGAGTGAGTCATAGTGAACGGAGCCTATGACCCAATTGCCGCTGCTGTCTATCACCGTGACGGCGGGATAAGTGCCTAAGTCATGCGCGATCACCCAGACGTAAGCTGGAGAACTCTGAACGAACATGAACGGCTCGGGGCCAGTGCCACCGCCGCCGCCCTCGTCCGTATCGTTGAGTTCAATAAAAAGATCACCGTTGACACCGAGGCCTACTGTCGGATCTGCGGTTCCGTCATAGATCGTCGTCCCGACAACGCCTCGCGCGCTGAAATAGTTGGTTCCGTTGGTCGCAATGATCACGCCGCAGGTCGGCTGCAAGTTCAGCCCGCTGCCGCCGTCGAGCGTCAGACTTCCTGGACTAACCGCAACAATACCAGCGCCATTATTCGCGACGCTCACTGTCCACTGTGCGAAAGGCGGAAGCGTCGGCAGAGTCAGCGTGACCGCAACGGCTGACTCGAAGACGAGCAGCAGACCACAGTCAGATGCTGTGGCTGTGTAGCTTGCAACCTTGATCGCGGTGCCGCCCGTGTTCGGCACCCCGAGCGATACCGAGGTGAGCGGGACCCCCCCATCAGTTTGCGGCTTCGCATTCTGATAGCCAGCGAGTGGTGCCGGATCAGTGCTATTGAGAAAGACCCCTTGCGATGCCATCAGGAGCCCACCAGAAAGGCGTCGGGCGCTGGCTCCCCGCCAGGTAGAGACAGAGCAGCAACGGCGCTGGCGTTTACCTGAATCGCGCCCATGTAGATGTATCCGCTCGCGTCGCACTTTTCCGTGGTCATCTCAGCGAAGACCTGAAGCGGACTAGTGCTGCCTGCATCCCCGTAGAAATCAGGATCAGCAATCGTGATGTAATACCACTGCGGCGCTGTTGGTGCGGGGATCGTGATCGTTCTCGCGTTATAGAGAAGCGTCACGGCGGCAAAGGACACGGACACCGCGGCTAGTGCGATCGTCGTCGAGTTCGTCTGCGTCAGCGCGACGGCAGGCGTGTTGCTATAAGTCGCGTAACTCGCGACCGTTGTGCCGCCGCCGCCGCCGCCAGCAGTTGCGCCCGTTCCGCTGCCAAGCGCAAAGCCCGCCGCTGAAAGCTCGTCCGTCGTGCTCCATTCATAGACAGACGGGTCCGTCTCCTGAACGTCGATTTCGCTGCCCAGCAGAGTGACGTCGTTGCCGTCAATCTGCTGCTTATTCATCGTGAAGCGATGCGCGCTGATTTCCAGAAGCTTGCCAGTCCAACCGAGAAGCGGGAGCGTCATCTCGATAATGTCGAGAACGGTTGCCTGGTACATTGCCATGTTGAAGATGAACGTTCCGGTCCCTTGCTGACGCCGCCGCAGTAGCTCTATCTTGCATAGGCGCTGCGCGCACGCGACCGAGATCGTAAACGGAAGCTGGATGTCGAGCCACCGCCTGTCGCCACCATCGGCAGCGAGATTCGCATCTCCGAAGGGAAACATCGGAGAGCCGCTATAGTAGCCGTGGTCGTTGTCCTGCGCATAAGGCGGAATGTCGCTCGCCTCCCAGTTATTGACGGGGCTAATGTAGGTTCCTTTGACCCCGTTATAGAGATCGCGTATGGCGAGTTTCTGCCTCCATCTGAATGGCCCCGCGGCATTTACAAGAGGGTTGATTGCAAGATTCGAACCAACGGGTGGCGTCGCCTCCGAAGCGCTGGTGTAGTAGATCGCGATGCCCACGAAAGAAATGATGATGGTCTGCGGCAGCGCGCCGCCGACCCCGGCAAGACGTAACCCAATGGTGCAACCTGTGACCGTTGCTGCGGTCAATTCAGTCTCAAGCTTCCCAAAGAATTGCTGTGCCGGAAACGTGCCGTTGGGAATGTTCCCACCGACCAGACCAGTGTAGTTCTGGGGTTCCCACTGCCACGGGAAAACGCCTGACCCTGCGGCCCAGATACCACCAGCCCCGTTTTCTGAAGACGGCGAAGCCAGCGTAAGCATCGGATAGATAGCCTGAATTACTGCGTCGCCAGGGAGCGTCGGCATGACAAAGCCGCTCCATGCCGCGCCCGTAAATCCGCCTGGGTTTACGGTCGTTTGCTGGCCGTCAGGTCCTACGTAGATATTGCCGGAGTTATAGTTGATCAGCTCAAGATAACCACCCGCCGAATTCCCTTCACTCGCGGCCCAGGCATCAAACCCGGCGACAGTCACGTTGATATTGCCAACGTCGCCCACTGAACTATCCGTACCAGTCGAAGCGGTCGTCGGGTAGGCCCAGGCGACATATTCGCCGCTTGTCACAGGGGGCAAGCTTCCCAAGGGCACAGCACCGGTCCACGCGGCGGGCCAGATGACGAACTGGCCGCTAGAGTAGGTGAGTCGCCCTCCGCAACTCGTAAGCATGTTCTGAAGCACTTCGCCGCGCTTCATCTCAAGATTGAACTGACCGTTCAAAGCGTACCGTGATTCCGTTCCACCTTCCGCCAGCGGGACGGCCTCGTCGCAGATGTTGGCAGCGGCGATTAACTGCGGAAGCGGAATCTCCGTTCCATACGGGGACCCGAAGCCCCACACTGGATGGGCGAGATAGTCAGCAATGCACAGCGCCGCGTTTTCAGTGTAGCCCGCGGTCGGACTGGCCACCGTATTGCTCGCTTGCATGGACACAGCTGCGACGGTGATGTCATAGACGGTGTGGCTCATATCGTCATGGCTGTCAGTAAACGCCATGACCTGGACTTGACTCATGTCCTGCGTGAGCGGCAGGAGAACAGAGTCGTAGCCGAGCGGATGCGCCACGAGGTTATAAAGCTCCGTGAAGCTGTTGCCTCCATCGAGCGAATACCAGATCCCGGCGCTTCGCTGCGTGACCGGGGCATTACTGGCGGTCAGTGGAATCTCCGAGAGCACGTTCAAATACAACTGCTGGGAGGCAACAGAGGAGAACGACCAGATACAGCCAGCATACTTGTGGTCGTGATAGATGCTTACCGACGCAGCCGTCGTTGTGTCATTATCCACAGCCGCATCCGGACTGAGATATGGGTAGGTCGTGTCATCGTTTAGACCCCAGTTTGTCGCCTCGTCCTGGCCAAGCTCGTATGGTCCAGCGTGCACATTGTTACCCCAGCCGTTCAGGAGAGTCGTTGGGCGAGCAACGACAGCGGTACTCGGTGCTCCTGGCGCCCCAGTGCGCGGATCGTAGATTCCGCTTTTTCCGCTAACGTGAAAGCTGATCGTCGGTAGACCGTTTGCGAAGATAGCGTCTGAGTAATGCAAACGCAGGAAGACGGACGTCTTCCCGAGCAGCATGCAGGTGGGCCCCCACGGATTATTCGCATTGAGAACGGGCGTCCGACTGAGGTCCCCATCATAGGGAGTTCCGCTGACCATGCCGGGGAACGTTGCGGTGTGATTGCCGAGCAGCACTTCCATGTGAACTTTCGCGCCGTAGTTCGGCCACATGGTCTTGACTACCCCTGAGTTTGCAATGCTTGCGACCTGCGCACCGCCACAGAGATAAGTCAGCGTCGTCGGATTGACGATGGTCAT
>Ga0302300_1001770_pt1 | contig 11855 bp, 7 predicted proteins | sample III_Palsa_E1_1_FD_198756 | JGI IMG/M metagenome (GOLD analysis project Ga0302300, IMG submission 198756) | Peat permafrost microbial communities from Stordalen Mire near Abisko, Sweden - III_Palsa_E1_1 | ecosystem: Environmental > Terrestrial > Soil > Palsa > Peat permafrost | place: Sweden... | reverse complement strand
TGGCGCGCTCAAAAAAATTAAAAGTTTCAAAAAAATAATGGTTAGTAGTGATATTGCTTCTTCTATTAGTTTGCGAGGTGTTTAACCTGAAACCAATGCTATCTATCCAGTTATGCACACGGGCATGCAGATTTACACTAATATTGTTCATGAGTTAATGTTTTATTTACATTAACGAAAAATATAGCTAATTGTTTCAACTAATAGTAAATGCATTTCAAATAAATGTTGGGATTTTTGTGGAAAACTTTGTTGTTTTTTTAATCTATATTAAAAAATTGTAACTAATTCAATCGTTTCTCGTAGAACAGCTCATTAAGCCATAATTAGAGCTATGAAAAAACTAAAACTTACTTTATCAATCTTATTTGTAATTGCATTCACAATAAGTGCATGTCGTAAAGACAAAACTCCCGGCCCTCAGGGAGATGCCGGCTCAACCGGAGCAACCGGAGCGACCGGCCCAGGTGTTGGAGCGCAAGGTGTAACCGGAAATACAGGTGCTACAGGTTTAACCGGCGCTACAGGTGCTGGTACAACAGGTGCCACCGGATCAACCGGCGCTACAGGATCAAAAGGAGCTACAGGATCAACAGGTGCTAATGGAAGTAACGGAGCTACCGGTGCAACAGGTGCTAACGGAAGTAACGGAGCTACCGGTGCAACTGGCGCTAATGGAAGTAACGGAGCTACCGGTGCAACAGGTGCTAACGGAGCTAATGGAAGTAATGGTGCTACAGGAGCAACCGGTGCAGCAGGAGCCAACGGCAGTAACGGCGCTAATGGAAGCAATGGTGCTACAGGTGCAACCGGAGCAGCGGGTTCGGCAGGTGCTGCTGGTTCAGCAGGAGCCGCTGGTTCAGCAGGTGCAACTGGAGCTACAGGAGCTACAGGCCCGGGCGCAGCAAGCTACGTGCTTTCCAATCAAGATATATCTACAGTAGCTGCCCCATACGTCGTTCCCGCGATAACACAAGCAATTGTTACCGATGGCATAGTATTGGTATATTACATGCCATCTGGAGGTAATACTTATTCCCCGCTACCTTTCAATAACAGTTCAGGCCTTTCAATATCATTTGATTCTTTTGGGGTTGGATATATAATGCTTGAAAGCAATCAAAATATTACCAATAACAGTGCACAATTTAGGGTAATTGTTATACCGGGTACATCGCTTACAGATTTGGAGCTAACACATCCGGGTATAGATGTTAACAGCTTATCAAGCGTAACATCATACTTACATTTAAGTAACTAATATTCAATAATATTTAGTTAAGGGGCAGGATAATATCCTGCCCCTTTTTTGTTATTATGTGTAACAATGCTATGGTTATTAATCAATTATAATATTTAAATACAACCTTTGCGCCGTACAGTTGTATTAATACAACTCAATGAATATTATTTAACTTATGAAGTCATCCTTACTAACTTTATCAATTCTTTTTTTCTTCTTTATTAACGCTCGTGCGCAAAGTACGCGCGAAGTAAGCGGAACAATTATAGATTCTACCAAACAATCCGTTCCTGGAGCAATTGTTAAGGTTGTTTCTGATAAAGGTGATAGCTCATTAACCGCAACCGACCCCAACGGTAAGTTTGATTTCCCTGCTGTTGGCGGCACAAAATTTACACTTAGCATCAAATCTATCGGCTACCAGGCAATACGCAAGCATTTTACTTTTGATGCCGATACCAAGCCAGTGGTATTGCAGCCAATTATTTTAAAGGCGGAGACCAATACGCTTGCAACAGTTAATATTGTAGCCACAGAGCCGGTTGTTTTTAAAGAAGATACAACAGAATATAAGGTAAGCGAGTATAAAGTGCGCGATAATGCACCGATTGAGGATGTTATTAAAAAACTACCGGGGGTGGATGTGGATGTAAATGGCAACATTACAACCCAGGGCAAACAAATTACGAAAGTGCGCATTAATGGTAAAGATTTTATGGGTGGTGATGTACAGTCTATCACCAAAAACTTACCTGCTGATGTTGCCGATAATATTCAGATAATTGATGATTATGGCGATCAGGCTAATTTAACAGGTATTAAAACCGGTGAGCCGGATAAAATATTAAACATAACCATCAGGAAAGATAAAAACTACGGTTATACGCTACAAGGAACCGCCGGTGATGGAGAAGACGCTTTACCTAAAAGCCAGGGAATACCGGATGACAATCGTTATTTAACCACCGTGAATAGTTTTATTTTCAATGGCGACCAGCAAATAGCGTTACTGGGAAGTATAAACAATACCAATGTTAACACCTTTTCTTTTGGTTCAAGCTCAACCGGTGGTGGCAGCGGATTCGGTGGCGGCGCTGGCGGTGGTGGTGGTGGTCGTGGTAACGCGGCAAGAGGATCGCAAAATTCGGGAAGTTTGACTACTACCCAAAACGGTATAACCGATGCACATTCCCTGGGTGCAAATTTCCGCGATCAATGGGGGAAACACCTGGCGGTTTATGGCAGCTATAGTTTTGCCGATAATACTGTTACTACAAATAGTACCAACCAACAACAAAATTTAGGAGCTAATCCAAGTATAAACAACCAAAACAGTAATGAAACCGACAGGGATGTAAACCATCGGTTTACCTGGAATATGGAATATACTCCGGATACCATTAACTATTTGAAAATTACCCCAACGTTTTCATATGCGAGTGTAAATACCACCGATGATGAAACGAATACACTGTTAAGAAACGGAAAAATTGTGGACTCAACGCATTCTAACACCTACGCAACATCGTCTGCACCTACTTTTGGCTTAAATATTTTGTATAACCATAAACTTCCGCACAGGCATAATTTTAGTGCATACATTACTTTAGGCTCGTCCGTTAGTAATCAATATCAAAATCCGATAACTGATTATCTTGTTGGTGTGCCAACAACAGCGGCAGATCAAATTATAACTACTTACAGCCGTACAAATTCCATAGGCGCAACATTGTCCTACATCTCACCTATAGGTAAATATTCATATCTGGAATTAAACTACGCGGTTAATTATGCTGCAACAACAAATAATCAACTAACAGACACTAGTTTAACTATACCACCAAATGCACTTCTTTTATCGGATAGCGCTTTAAGTACCCGATATGATTTTTCCTTTTTAACTAACCGAATTGGGTTAAATTATCGGTTTATACAGAAAAAGTATAACTACACATTAGGTCTTGCTGTTCAACCGGCTGAATTAGATGGTAACTCGTTGTCAACAGGTCTTCAAACGCATATTAATACTTTTGATGTTATACCTACTGCTCGGTTTGTATATAATTTTTCGAGGAGCCATGCTTTTAGCTTAAATTATAACGGATCAAGCAGCTCGCCGAGCTTTTCACAATTACAGCCGGTGGTCAATTTTTCGAACGCGCTGTATCCGGTTGAAGGTAATGCTGATCTAAAGCCTCAGTTTACTAACAATTTCTCTATGAGGTATAACTCATTTGATTTTGCTTCAGGGAATATTTTGTTTACCAATTTTGCTTTTCAGCAGATAAGCAATTATATAACTACTAATACTATTTCTTACCCTGCTAGTTTTCCGCGCGAAGAACGGTTTCAAAATACCATTTTAACCAAGTATTTAAATACCCCGGGTATTGGATACACTAGCGTGTCTGGTAACTTCGTTTACTCAAAACCTTGGGAGCAACGCAGGTTTACACTATCGCTTACTACAGCTATTGCATATACCTCTACGGCAGGTTATTTAACTGATGTAACCACTACTGATTCGCTTACACAAAAAAACATCTCTAAAAACCTGCAGGTTACACCCGGGTTAAAATTCAGGGTTGACCTTCCGGAGGTGATTGATGCTCAGTTTTTAACAAACTATGCCATTAATCGTACAAATAATAGTGTTGTAGATTCATTAACCAGCGGTACTTCAAATATCCGCACGTGGAATATAGGCGTAAACGGAAAAAACTATTTTACCGACTGGACATTTAGCTATGATTACACAAAGGCTATTAACTATGGTTATGCCAAATCATTAAACGTAACTAACCCTAATATTTTAAACGTGTACCTTGAACGCCGGTTCCTGAAAAACAACAGTGCTACTATACGTTTATCGGTATTTGACTTATTTAATCAAAACACAGGTTTTACCAGTTCTCAAACGGCTAGCTCTATTACCGAAACCCGTGTAAACAGGCTTGCCCGTTATTACCTTGGAACATTCACTTTACGTTTGCAAAAATTTGCAGGCAAAGCCCCCAATCAAGATCCCAACATGCATAATTTCAGGCACAATGGTAATGGTCCGGGCGGCGGCGGTCCAGGTGGAGGCGGTGGACCGGGTGGCGGCCCAGGCTTTTAATATTTGTATAACAAAAGAGGCTCAACTAATTTAGTTGAGCCTCTTTTGTTATAGCTTGTGTGTTTATCTCTATTTTACCATTACATCTCCAATAACGCGGTCAAGTTCTTCCAGGTCAAATGGTTTTGCCAGGTAACCATCAGCGCCGGCATGTTCAGCCAGCAATTGTATATCGCTATTAGCCGAAAAATAAATTACCGGTATGTGTTGCAATGATTCTTCTTTTTTTAATGTCTGTGTAGCAATAATTCCACCCTCGTCAGGTATCCAGTTATCCATCAAAATAACATCGGGTTTTATTTCGCTAATACGCTCAACAATATTATTACAATTTGTGTAGGTGTACACCTCCCATCCTTGTTCTTCCAAAATATAAACGCAAATGGAAAGGATGTCCTCGTCGTCATCAAAGATGACGATCTTTTTAGCAGATCTGTTCATTTTACACAACTAGTATGTGAATCTATAGATAACTTTCCGATGAAACAACTTTTCTTAGGAAACTATATATATAACCAATAATATAACGCCCTTGTTTTAGGTAAATTATTCATTTAGTGCAAAGCGAAACATTCCTGATGACTTTTAACCCTGTCTCGCAAAAATATTACAAATAAACCTGTAGTTGCTAAATTATCCAACGTGAATTCGCGTAAAACTATTCTTTGAAATTTTCAATTTGCTGCAACCGCTTTTTTGCGATTGTTCTTCATATAAAATACCAAACCAGCAAAAGCAATAATCAATACTGCCGGAATAATCAAGGTAACATGCAATACATCAAACCCGGCCAAGCTTTGTGCATGGGCAAGCTCGTTGGCCATCGGTGTACCGGTAGCGGCCTTTTGATAATTATCTAATACCGCGCCTGTTGCCAAATGCTGTACCGTGTGCTTGTCATAAAAACCACCCATGTAAATGGTGTAGAATGAAACGGCCAGCATACCGCCGCCGCCCAGTAAGTTTATACCTAATGCGCCTGATTGCGGAATATTCTCAGCCACAAAACCTATCATACAAGGCCAAAAGAAAGCAACGCCTAGGCCAAATACTACAGCGGCAAAAAATATGGACTCGCCATGTAGGTTTATCAGCAGGTAAATACCTAATGCCGACAGTATGGTTGATATGAGCAAAACACCTTGAGGGGCCAACCTATGTACTATAGGGCCCGCAAATGCACGGCATATTACCTGTATGGTAGCCACAAAGGTGAGTATTAAAAGTGCGTTATCGGTTACTGTTTTGAATAGCACGCCTGTCCATTGGTTGGTAAACAACTCGGTAATAGCAGTGCCAAACATGCAAACCAGCATGAAAAGATAAAGCGGTGAAAGTACTCCTTTATACATATCGGCAGTGGTAAAGCCTGCTGCAACACGCTCCGTAACCGGGAAATCGAGCTTTGAGAATAGGTAGCCATAAATTGCTGTAGGTATCAGCATTACGCCAACTTGTACCTGCCAGTTTAAACCAATGTGGCTAAGCAACAGTACCAGTAACGATCCTAAAACGATGCCGCCCGGAAACCAAAGGTGAAAATAATTAAGTCGAGTGGTTTTATTTTGTGGATATAAAGCTGTTACCAGTGGGTTGCAAGCGGCTTCAACCGTTCCGTTGGCAATCCCGATTAGCAATGTCGAGAAAAAAAGCGTCCAATATCCTTGTGCAAAAACGGTGAGCACTATACCTAACAGGTGAAAAATAAACGCCATCACCAGCAATCGCTTCATGCCAATCAGGTCAACAATAAAGCCTCCAATTACTACGGCCAGCGGAAATCCCCAAAAAGCTGTAGCGGTAATGGTTGATAACTCACCGGCGTTCAAATCAAATTGCGTGCCCAGCTGCCCCATAATACCGGCCCGGATGCCGAATGACAAGGAGGTTACTAATAACGACAAACAGCTAGCGACAAATAGTTTACTTGTTTTAATATTTTGCATAACAGGTTTTATTTCTGGCTGATTTATAAATGGCTATAAATCGTGATGCAATATAAATATTGTTAGCTCATTCAGTGCTATACATCAATTTTTTTACTGGAGCCGAATAGTGGGGCCATCGCATACCCAGTAAAGGCCATGGCGGTCTATTGCTTTAATGGCATACCATCTGTGTAAACAAAAACCTAAGCGGGAATATGTTCCGAATCTGCTGCCGATAGCTCAATAATTGGGGTTCGCTTTATTTTTAACCGGGCTTTGCGTAAAAACATAAAATGTACCAGGCCAATTATCAAAGCAATAACACCTTCGCCTAACATGGTGTTTTTTGTGCCGATTATTTTAGATACATAGCCAATTATCAAACCGCCCAAAGGTTGCATTCCGAAAAATGCCATCGCATAAAAGCTAATCACCCTGCCACGCATTTTTACATCAGATGTGGTTTGCAGTAAGGTGTTGCTGATAGTGATCTGCGACATCATGCCAAAGCCTGCCAGCGCCGAGAACAATAACGCGAGTATATAATGATTCTCGTGCGAGAACAAAACCAATCCCGCGCCAAATACCAGTGTATTTATAGCAAGTATTTTTTTAAGATCATGTCCCGGCCTTATCGATGCTAAAAATATAGCACCCGAAAAAGCGCCAAGCCCTATAAAGCTGTCAATTATACCAAAGGTTGATGCTGTGCCGTGAAATACATCCCTTGCATAAAAAGGGATAAGCGTACTGTATGGCAACACAAATAAGCTGATAAACATCAGCATAATAATTACAAATAATATTTCAGGTGTACGTCTTATATAGCTGTAACCCTCTTTAAGCTCACCAAGCACATTTTTTGTATGTGGTTTGCTTATATATTTTGGCAGCCTCATCATTAACAGCGACGTTATTACCGCTACAAAACTTAAGGCATTTAATAAGAAACAGGCACCATCGCCCACTTTTTCCAAAATGATACCCGCGATGCCGGGGCCTATCAACCTGGAAAGATTTACCATGGAGGAGTTTAACGCCAGCGCATTCGGCAGATCATCTTTATCATCAATCATTTCATAAACCAGTGATTGCCTGGCCGGTACATCAAATGCGTTGATGATACCTAAAAATACACTTAACGAAAGTATTTCCCATACTTCGTAGTGCTTCATTAATATTAAACCGGCTAACAAAACTGCCTGTATCAATGATAGTACTTGTGTGGTGAGTAAAACCTTGTACCGGTTATACCTGTCGGATACCACACCACCATATAGCGAAAATAAAAACGAAGGAAACTGACTGGCAAAAAGTGTAACCCCTAACATCAGGGTAGAGTGGGTGAGCGTATAAATAACCCAACTCACCGCCGTCTTCTGCATCCATGTACCAATTAATGATATGGATTGCCCGCTAAAATATAACCTGTAGTTCCTGCTTTTAAATGCCCTGAATGTGCTTATGTTCATCTATCACCCTCTAAAATTATCAAATCTGTTCTTTACTCAAAATCAACCAGCTTGGTTAATGGTCCCAATGCTTTTTTAATGAGTTCTTTTTCTTCTTCAGTACAAGTTTCACGCAACGCCTCATTCAACCACTCATCCCTTTCACTAAGCACCTGCAAAATTATCGCCTTGCCTTGTTCTGTTAAAGAGATGATCACCTTGCGTTTATCGGTTTCCGAAGCGGTTCGTGTAATAAATCCTTTCTCCAAAAAACTACTCAATATTTGCGACATGGATTGATTGGTTATTTTTTCCATAGCGGCAAGCTCGCTGGGCAGCATACCATTTTCGCTGGATAACAATAACGACAATGTAGAGCGTTCGGTAAGTGAAAGCTGTTGCCCGGTAATTGATTTTTTGCGAAGCTTTTTTACCAACCGTGTTACAACCGTACGCAGGTCTGAAGCAAACTGAAGATCTTTAGCACTCATTTTAATAAATTAAACTAATAAGTTTACCTTACAAAGGTACAATGATTTTGCCAGCAGTGCAATAATCACTTATCATCTTAATGTTATATAAATTCAAAATGTTTTTAAGGGTAAATATTATTTCTTTATCTTGAACACCCTGATATATCGCTAACATGAGTTAATAGGATACCGGGAAACAAATGCTGCCAAATGAACGCTAACGAAAACTACGAGCTTTTAATCAGCAAGATAAATACCTTCATCCGTAAGTATTATTTAAATAATCTTTTACGGGGATTGATATTTTTAGGCGCGGGCTTGTTTTCGGCATATGTTGTTATTACGTTAAGCGAATACTTTGGCAATTTCAATACAGCTTTTCGCACCATTCTTTTTTACGCTTTTATCCTGCTGAATTTAGGGCTTATTGTTTGGTTGGTAATACCATCCCTTTTTGCCTGGTTGAAGTTGAGTAAGAACCTCACACACGATGAAGCCGCCGAAATCATAGGCAAGCATTTTAGCACTGTTAATGATAAGTTGCTCAATACGCTCCAGCTAAAAAAACAAGCTATAGGCGATGAACAGCACCGTGCCCTGATCGAAGCTAGTATCGACCAAAAAATAGAACAGTTAAAACCCGTTAGTTTCCCTTCGGCAATCAACATCCGCGAAAACAACAGGTATTTAAAATGGATCATTACCCCGGTTGCCATCATTTGTGTGCTTGCCCTTGCTGCACCATCAATCCTAACCGAAAGCACTAAAAGGCTCATCAGGCATAACGAATATTTTGCGCCCGTATCACCATTTCAATTCGTGGTTCAAAATCAATCCTTATCGGCTGTACAAGGGCAAGATTTTAAACTCGACCTAAAATTAACCGGCGACAAGTTCCCTGCCGATGTTTATATAGAAACTGCCGGTAACACATTTAAGCTGGATAAAGAAAATATTTCTAGTTTTCACTACGTATTCTCTAACCTTCAACAAAACCAAATTTTCAGGTTAATGGCAAATGGGGTTACGTCTGCGCCATATCAAATAAAGGTTAATCTGCGCCCTTCATTGTTACATTTTGATGTGGAATTAAACTACCCCGCCTATCTCCACAAAAAAAATGAAACCATAGCCAATGCTGGCGATTTAACCATTCCCGCAGGTACAAGTGTTAACTGGGCTTTTCATACGCAAAATGCTACCGGTTTGTATTTTTCTTTGGGCGATAAAATACAATTACTTAATCCGGCTAAAACGGATGTTTTTGAGCATAGCGAACGAATTATTAAAAATACCGCCTATAAAATAAGCCCCTTAAATGCACTGGTAAAAAACAGCGATTCAGCAAGCTACCGCATTACCGTTATTGCCGATGAGCCACCGACTATCAATGTAGAAGAAAAACCGGATTCAGTAAGTACCAAAGCCATTTACTTTAATGGTAAGATACAGGATGATCATGGTTTTTCATCGCTGGTGTTTTATTATAAGATAGGTACAGATAAAAACGAGCATGTGTTTTCAAATAAGATAACTGTTGATTTGAACCAAACACAATCCGATTTTTTTTATTATTGGAATTTAAAGGAGATAGGTATTAAACCCGGCGACCAGATAACCTATTATTTCGAGGTAGCCGATAACGATGCGGTAAATGGGCCCAAGAAAGTGCGCTCAGCAGAACATACCTTAAATATGCCTGATGCTGCCGAGATTAACAAACAGTTAAACACAGGCACTGAGGCTGTAAAGCAAAAAATGCAGTCGGCAATTAAACTGGCCGGGCAAGTTGAGCGCGAATCGCAAAAGCTGAATGAGCTGTTGCTGAACAAAAACAATCTATCCTTTGATGAAAAAAAACAGATAGCAGATCTGATGCAAAAAAAGAAAGATCTGGACGATCTGGTAAAGCAAATACAGGACGAAAACCACAAAAATGAATTTAATCGCCAGGAAAACCTGCAGCAGGACCCATCCATAACCGAAAAGCAAAAGGAAATGGAAAAATTATTTAACAACGTACTCGATCCCAAAACACAGCAACTGCTTCAAAATCTGCAACAACTATTGCAGCAAGATCAAAAGGATGCTACCCGGGATGATCTCTCAAAAATGCAGTCAGATAACAAATCGCTCAAAAAAGAGTTAGATAGGATGTTGGAGCTTTACAAGAAGCTGGCTTTCGACCAAAAATTGGATCAAAACATTAAACAGTTGAACCAATTGGCACAGCAACAACAAAAATTAGCTGATCAAACAAAGCAGTCAACCGCTGACCCCAAAGCGGCACAGCAACAACAGCAAAAATTAAATGATGATTTTCAGGAAGTGAAAAAATCATTAGATGAGCTGAATAAAGAAAACGAGCAAAACGACCGGAAAATGGATTTTCAAAATCCGGAAAAAGAGGAAAAAAGTATAGATCAGCAAATGCAGCAAAGTAGTGATGATTTGAAAAAGAATGACGGCCAAAAAGCGTCGCAGTCGCAACAGCAGGCAGCTAAGCAAATGCAGCAAATGGCCGATAAGATGCAGCAGCAGGATCAGGAAGGGGAAGATAGCCAGAATACAATTGACATTCAGCAATTGCGCCAATTGTTGAAAAACCTTGTAAATAGCTCATTTGAGCAGGAAGCGGTAATGCAAACGTTAAAAACAACAAACACAACCGATCCTAATTATATTACACTGGCCCAAAAACAAAAGGATATTAAAGATAATTTAAAAACTGCCGAGGATAGTCTGTATGCGATAAGCCGCCGTGTGCCACAAATACAATCTACAGTTAATAAACAAATTACCAGTATAAATGATCATATTGACCAGGCATTACAAAATTTAGGCGACAGGCAAATAGCCGAAGCCGGAAGCAATCAACAATATTCAATGACGGCTATGAATAATTTGGCACTAATGTTGAGCGAAGCGCTCGAACAATTGCAAAAAGCTAAAAATGGGTCGGGTAAAGGCAAATCAAAACAGCAAACACTGGGCGAATTAACCAAAATGCAGCAGCAGCTTAACCAAAATATGCAAAAAGCTCGTGAGCAAATGCAAAAAGAAAGCAAACAAGGGCAATCTGGCCAGAAACAAGGTCAGGGTGGCTCAATGAGTGAACAGTTGGCTCGTATGGCACGTGAACAGCAAATGATTCGTGAAACATTACAGCAAATTAACCAGGAAGATAATAAAGACGGAACCAAAGGTTTGGAGAATCTTGATAAAATTTCGCAACAAATGGAACAAAACGAGCGGGATCTCGTAAACAAGCATATTACCGATGAGGCATTGAAAAGACAGGAGCAGATCCAAACGCGTTTATTAGAAGCCGAAAAGGCTGAACAACAGCGTGATCAGGATCAGAAAAGAGAAAGTAATACGGGTAAGGATATGCCTCCCGGATATATTAAAGCATTGCAGGATTATCAGCAGGTCAAGGCTAAACAAACAGAGCAGATCAAAACAGAATCCCCGGCGCTTAACTTATATTACAAACAGAAAATCAACATTTACTTTGATCAAATCAATGCCAAATAGTATGGAAGAGGCAAACGTTAAGGCAGCAAAACTATATACGTTACAACTACCCTCAAAAGAGGAAAGCATAACGCAGTTAGAGTTATTGATAGAAAACTTATCTGA
>Ga0302300_1001767_pt1 | contig 11859 bp, 7 predicted proteins | sample III_Palsa_E1_1_FD_198756 | JGI IMG/M metagenome (GOLD analysis project Ga0302300, IMG submission 198756) | Peat permafrost microbial communities from Stordalen Mire near Abisko, Sweden - III_Palsa_E1_1 | ecosystem: Environmental > Terrestrial > Soil > Palsa > Peat permafrost | place: Sweden... | reverse complement strand
ACGTATTTTCGTAGGTAGTTAGTTGCACGAATTTACTGTAATTGTCAATATATATACATCAACAGAATTTTCTTCACTCATACATTTATTCTTTCTTTCTTTCTTTCTTTCTTGTATGTTATGGTGTGTATCATCACGTAATATTTGCGGATGGTTAATTACGCGAATTGTACTGTAATAATAAATGTATGAATAGCAGATAAGTAGGTATTTGTATGTTTTCATTGTATTAATAGTATTACTTGATTAATCGTGTATACAACAATCCACAAGTACTACACATAAAGTAATACAATTATTTCTTTATTCTCTTTGATCTACGCTTCTTTATAATATTAATTATACTTACTATTTTAAATAGTAAAACGTTTTAACATATGTAAATATATAAATATAACTATATGTTTATTATCCATATAATATATAAACAAAGATTATATTAATACATATTTTATGTTTTTAGTGTAACAATAATAAATATTTATATTAGGTAGAGAATGTATAATATGCTAAGATATAATATAAGCTACTATTACTTATTAATGTAAGTTTAGAATACACATATTTAAATATTTAAACATATAGTAAGTAAAGATAATAAAACATTAACAATATGTAACATATTGTTTATTTTGATAGATAAGACTAATATTATACATATATATGTATCAAGAGAATAATACTAATAATTATTCTATATATCTTTTATATATTATTTTAACAATAAGATTGGATATAAAAGATATAACATAAAATAAGAGTAATAGATAATATAGTATTATATTAATTATTAGATAATTAACATACTTCATACATCTTTTTATAGATATAGAGATATAGAGATATTAAATCTATAGAGATATTAATATTATTAGTATTATTACTTACAATAAGTAATATAAAAGTTTTATATATTGGATTATATAGTATATATAAAACACTTATTAATATATATATATACTATATAGAATATATTATATTATAATTATAACACATAGTAACTATGTGTGGTGTATATATTTGTATGTACAAAAAATTATATTTTATTAAAATAAAGATTGGGTGACAATCATAACAATGATCATGTATTGTTGGTATAATTTTACTGGTAATTTTTGTCCCGACAAAATTTTGCAAATTTTTTGCAAACGAAGTTTCCGTCAAAAAATTTTTGGCAACTTTTAAAAATCCTGTCACTATATTCAATGTTGTATATTGTGGATCACTACTATAGTCGTCAAAAAAATTTTTTAATGTAATAAATTTATAAATGAACGTATATATGTACTCCTTTTATATAAGTTCATTTGTAAATATAATATTTTAATTTATTTGTAATGGTATATAACATTCATATTATTAAAATAATAATAATCTATATCATTCATATATACTACCAGTGATAATGATAATTATACAAGATAGCAATATTAACACATATTTTGTATATTCATATATAATTAAATTTTATTAGTAACACGAATAATATGTTCTTCTTTACTTTTTGACTGAAACATGTAACCAATATTGACGAATACTTTATCATACAATCTTCCATTATCCATTATCCATTATCCATTATCCATTATCCATTATCCATTATCCATTATCCATTATCCATTATCCATTATCCATTATCCATTATCCATTATCCATTATCCATTATCCATTATCATATTCATCAAAATATGTAAAATATACTGTCATATAATTATTATGAACAATGGTATTTACATACACAAATACAAAGTATCATGCGTTTTGGCATTGATATTAATATATTCTTTTACTTCATTGAATGAGAAAATAATCAAACATACATTATTTTGTATGAGTATGTAAATACCACTATCCACAATAATTATGTGACAGTATATTTTACATACTTTTTAATATAAAAATAACAAAAATGTATCAACAAATATTTTTATTTTAATGTTTCAAATCGTTTAAGATTTTCGATAAAAAATACTTATTGGTATAAGAATATTAGTGAAGAAATGACAGTGAAGAAAGAGAGAAAGAAGAGAGACAAAGGATATGTTAAAAATTAGTATCAATTACAGTAAATTCGTGTATTTAACCATCCACGGAATTTATGTGTCAACACAAAAGTATAATAGCTAAATTATTATTATTAATATTTTATACTTTTGTGTTGACACACAAATTCCGTGGATGGTTAAATACACGAATTATACGTAATTATCAACCAAAAAACAAACACTCTCAACAAATTTAACATGTAAATATTGTTTAATTCTCTCTCATATCTTCTCTCATCTACCCCTCTCCTCCCTTTCATCTTCTCCGTCAAATAAACATCGTTTTATTCGTATCAATCAAAAATATGTTAACCATGTTTGATACTTATACTGTTACAATAAATTGTATGAAATGTATATACAATCGCTAATATATGTATGATTACATATATATATATATCTGTACATTCAACACTATACACGTAGATTATGTGACTCAATAGATGTATATATGTATCCCATTGATAAATAAGTATTATCATGGATGAGTCATATAATTTATGTGGGTGGTGGAGATACACTTATTTCATGTGATCAACAGTAAATTATTACGAATGTATCTGGGATACATTAACTATCTTTTCTATTCTGTCATATTGTGCTTCTACCTCCTTCCCCCTCCCTCCCCCATGTTAAAGAGTAAACATTAACAACATACAATATTATATTTATATTATTATTATTATTACCTTGCTATCTCACATACATAAATTATGGCTAATAATAATGAAACTACTATCTGTTCATTAAAATTTCATCACCTAAGGTGATAAACAAATTATAATATAAGTAATGAAATTACAAATTTACAACCTATAATCTTATTATTTATATTAACAGTATCAACTGTTAATATGTTATTCCTTATAATTATTGTTATATGACATAATTATTGTTACTATAAAAAATATATCGCATCATCAAAATAATGATTTATAACTGTTGTTCTTGTAATTGGAAGTAAAGATGTCATACATGTTATCCATAAAAACTAAAATAGTCATTATATCCATGAAACGGGTATTAAAATCGGACTTCTTTTGTGGTTGGCTTGAAACTAGTGATAACGATATTACTGTTAATAACAATGGTAATAATGGTAATAATATAATTTTACCATTTCCATCACAATATAATGATATTTCACATGTATATGTCGATTACCTTATATATGAGGGTAGAAATACAACTGCTCTATCATCAGTTGATGACTTTAAACAAAGTTTTGAATTATGCCATTTTTTGGCTGATACTGGATTCTTTGATTATTTGATTAAGTGGCTGCATGCGTCATGGTCTGACTTTAAATCCGTAATTGACCAATTACATACTGTCATTCAGAGACAGATTTACCTTACGATACCGTTTGTGTTATTACCAGTTGAGTATCATGATGATACTGTATTTTTCACACAATGGTTGGTCCATAATAATGGTACGTATATAGTGATAGATGGTGATGAGTATTACTGCAGTAAATATCATGGTTATGAAGGTGATAATAATACCAATTATATATTTACTTCTTACCATGCACTTCACGGCAAAAGATATGGTAATTATGGTGTCAATCGCTACTGGGAACGTAACCTTGACACGAATGTTTTAACCCTAGTACAGGAACAGAACTACAATAAACGTAATAATAAACATGGTAAACAACAAAAATGGTACGTGAGTGGTAATGTTAAAGAGATTATACATTACAACGATGGTACTATAGTAGGTGATTATAAATCATGGTATGATACTGGTTTACCCAAATACAATTACAATTATAGTGAATATGGTCTTGAGACCGGTATATTCAAACAATGGTTACCAGATGGTACGATACAGGATGATCTCATCATTGATGATACCAACCGTCATAGGTTACAACTTATACCCCTGTCATCACCAGAATCTTCTCCTCTCCTATATCGTGTTAATTAATACACACATACCGCATATCACATATCACACACCATCATCACCACAACACATTCATATACAACAAACTATTACTTCCTCAGGAAGTAACAAATCTTCATATGCATATATTATTGTTAATATTAATTGGTACACTTATTATAAAATTATAATCCTATTATATATCCATTTAATATATTATTAGTATCATACGATATATTTAATAATAACATATTATTATTAGTATTATAATATTAAATGTATTATAATATGTAAATTACTAGTTTAACTAGTAATAGTAAATTTATAACTATATGATAGTTATGTTATGTTATATTATAATATAATAAATGTTATCTTAACCCATATAAGAAAATTAGATAAGTAATAAAATCTTTGAGAAGACAAATTAAACAAACAAACGTATGTTTAGAAGTAGGAGAATATTTATACATGTAGGAATTACTGTCAATTACATAAAATAACTGTATTTTAATACGACCAAAGTAATATATATATATATATACATATGATCGATACAGTTAACTTACAATCTAAATAATTACTTATTTATTAATTAGTATACATATAATACTATGTGGGTTTTAAGTAAATATTATTTTATAATAATATTTATATATTTACATATTTACGTAATTATCGTGGATGGTTAACTACACGAATTTCATGTAATTATTAGTATTATAACAATAACTGTTGGTGATAAAAAGAGAGTGTATTTATAATACCAACAAAATAATTTGTCGAAGATCTTAAACTATGTAAAATATTAATATAATATCCATTGAAGATATACAATCGCATACTTTGGTGGTATCATATTAATATTTTACATAGTTTAAGATCTTCGACAAATTATTTTGTTGGTATTTTGTTCCGATTGTATATTTAATATATACAGATAAGAAAATATAAAGATGTAAAAGGATGAAGAAGTAAGGGAAAGAAAGAATAAAAAATATGTCAGAATGAGTGGGTTTGGTGGGAGGGAAGAGAGAAAAAGGGTGAGGGAAAGAGGGGGGATTAACATGGGGGAGAGAAAAAGTTGAGGAAAACTACAGTAAATTTGTGATTTAATCATCACAGGATATATCCCGTGATAATACAAATACCAACTATAAAATCATACTTATACTATCAAAGGATAACTATGGTGATTAAATACACAGATTTACTGTAATTGTTTACATCTTCTCACTTTATTGTTTTTGTATTCATCTATATAGTATCATGGAAGGCATGCGGATGGTTAGTTACGCAGAGAGCCAAGTAATAGCATTGTAATCATATATTAGTTGTCACATCCTCCCCCATTTTTATGTTTGCAATTAAAGTATTATTATTTGGCTCTCTGCGTAACTAACTATCCGCATGCCTTTCATGATATTATAATGTATTTTCTATTTGTCTATCTATATTGTTACACATAAAATTACACAAAATCTGTGTAATTAACAATCCACAAATATTTGTGGATTAATCGTTACCAACCAGATAAATATTTAGTGTTATATACTATTAATATATAACATATAAATTATTAATATTATTAGTTTAACTAATAATAGTAAATTTATAACTATTTTATGGTTAATACATAATTACTTTATGTTAAATAAGTATATAGGGTTTTACGTTATGATAACGTAAATTTTTGAATGTTTGTGAGTGTGTATATAATATTGACATCCACTGATGTGGAGGTGGGGGTAGTGAGAGTGAGTTGACGAGGAACTCATACATAGTTCTTTTTTTTCTTTCACTAACTATCTTTCATATCTTCAATATATTGAGTGTAATTACACGAGATTTATGCATTTAACTGATCACTGTCTATTATGTATTTATATGTGTATTGAAATACCACTAAAAGGACTATATATGATTAGTAAATAGTTGGATGTAAAGATTTTACGTAACTACATTTGATACATTAAGGGCCATATACATCAGAATGATAAAAAAGGTGTATCAAAAACTACACATAATTACAGTAAATCCGTGTTTTAACTATCCACAGTCTATTCTGTAATTATTAATAGAATATTTGTGTATGGACTACAGAATAGACTATTGATGAATATATACACGTATTTTATGTAATTACATACAGGTAATTAAATATTTACAAGATTATCTTTGTGATTACTTGTTCATCTAACCATTTACGAACAATCATGTGATTATTTTTGTCACTTAATTATTGTAACTATATTACTTAATTATAAATATTGTTATACTTATATTGTATACTATAAACAGTATTTATATTGATTGTATAACATAATTAATTTATAGTTTAATATTTAATAATTCATGTATAAATTATAATTACATAATATAGGTAATAACATTTAAAATGTTATTAATATATAATAAACAATATAAAGAGTAATAATTAAAATAAAGTAAGAGATAAAGAAAGAAAGTATAGTATTACAAATATAATTTTAACTTGTGATAATTATACAATACAAGTTAAAATTATATTTGTTTACTTTTTATATAGTTAATTACTTTATGGTAAAGTAATATAAGTGTTTAAGAATATGGAATGTTAAATTATTATATGTGTTTGTATATGAGTTTGTAGATGGTGATGGTGATGGTGGTGATGAAAAGGTGGGTTTCATCATATCTTAGACAGGTAAGATTTTATTATCTGTCTATCTGACTGAATGTATTTGAATACAGGATCATATTGTAGTTTAGGTTTCCACCGAAATGTAGTTTTTAAGTCAATGTCTATTTGATTATTGTGTGGTTGAATAGCAATGATGGTTTGTTGTATAATATTATCATTGATATCATCGGTAATCTGTGTTAGTAGTGCAATAGCGTAAAACAATGACATACCCGAAGTTTCGTTGGGTGACAATAACGAGATTACATTGGGTAAGTACTTTTGCATATCCGGGGTAATACCATACTGTCTGGATGATGTTTTACCATACATAATATTGTTGAGAGCAAATAAATTATAAATATTTGAATTGCAAGATAATAAACATTTGGTTGATATGTCGATTGATTCTATTGTTGGTAACTGGGGTAGTGATAATGACGATGACGATGACGGTGACGATAGTGACGATAGTTCGTTAAATGTGGTGCTGATACCAATAGTCTCAAATAGATGGTATTTCAGTGGTACATCATCTTTATCACCAAAGTTGGCATTTTGCACATAGGTTAACAGTTGGTGACTGTAGATTGTTGGTTTAACATCATTATTACCAATGAGATAATTCAAACCAAACAATAGTTGATTCCCTGTATTACGAATCGTTGTATTACGTTTTAATTGTTGTTTTTGTTGTTTTAACTGTTTCTGTTTAACAGATGATGATAACTGTTGGTCTATTTTATTGTTAATAGCAAAAGCAAATGATTGATTGGTAAACCCTTGACTTTTTAAGGTGTAATACATACTTTCAGTAATTACCATAAATTCTATATCATCCACGTTATATGTAATATTTAACGGTGTAAATATTACATGTTGCAATGTTGCACTACATTCAAGGAACCGATCAGCTTGACTTCCATCCAACACTGCTGTCATTTCATTTTCCACACCTGATATATCTTGGTATACACCCTTTACCAACACGTAAACCATATTCTATATCTATCTATTTTATTAATTATCGTAATTAATATTATTATCATTTATAATATCTATTATACATAAGATATTTCTGATATCTTATCTCTTATCTTTTTATCTCTCATATCATTAGTTATATATTTTGTCTTCATTCATATAATTAATATCACATAATATCTGTGGATGGTGGAGATACACAAATTTTATGTGATAATACTAAAATTATACTTATTTTTCTTGAATTTCAACATGAAGAGATCGAGAGTAATTACATAAAATTTGTGTATCTCCACCATCCACAGATAATATGTGATGATTCTAGTATAAATGGAGAATTTCTACATGTGAGAATAATGGTAATTACTAAGGTAATCACATGATGGATGTGGATGATGGAGATACACAAATTTCATGTAATACATACAAACATACTAATAGGTAATTATCGAAATAATAAATATTTGTATGTTTGTATGTATTATTATACAATATTATATTAATTATTGTTAATACGATGAAATACAAGTATAAATACATGAAATACATGTATTTTAACCATCCACATATTTTATGTAAAATATATAAGTATAAATACATAAAATGTGTGGATGGTGGAGATACACAAATTTTATGTAATTACTCTATTTATAATATTGTAATTACAATATTAATGTAATTACATTAATATGTGATACATGCGGTAATACATAATTATTCTATTGTGAATAGAATATTAACATAAACTTTATAATTTTAATATTTAAACATATATATATATATATGATTTTATCACTAGTAATAGAAAATTCTTTGCTTATGTAAGTATCGTATAATTACATTAATATTCTTTGTTTAAAATACGCACGAATACAGTAAATTCGTGAATTTAATCACCCACTATCATCCTGTGATGATACAAGTATAAATAAGTAATAATAATATAATTATACTTGTATCATCACAGGATGATTGTGGGTAATTAAATTCACGAATTTACTTTATATATATATATATACATTTACATAAAACATAATTAATTTTCAGTAAATGAGATAATTACGAGTGTTGACACATACATTATGTATACACGAATCATTGCTTATAATTATGTAAGTGTAGAAAAATATTTAACCACTTTATATATGTTTGTACATGATAATTACATGTTTAACTATTTTTTGTATTAAAACAAAATAATTAACTACTACAATACATAGTTCGTTACTATAATACTATTTATCTTTGTTTATAATTTATACACTAACACATATTTATTTAAATATTAATATTAGATTGTGATGGTTATAACCATTATTGTAATAAAATGACTATTATAAAGTGTACATTACAAAAACACACTTGAACATGATATCAATCAGAAATAGACTATATTTGTTAGTGTTGAAACTTTTTGGTGGTGCTTATAGACCGGTAATCACGGATGATGGGTTCATCCCGTTCACTGTTACGCCATGGACTAAAGTTAACATTGGTGTCACCACCAAATACTGTGATTATGACTACATCACGTTCACAGCCAAAGCATTAAACTATCTGTCAAGTAAGTTTTCACCTGTTAACGATAACAGTCAACGCAAAACTTATGATCAATGGGCCACGTTACAACAGATGGCTGTAGGTAATTTGTTAGCAGAAGAAGCACAACAGGATGTATCGTTGGAAGATTTTTTGTTGAATAAGACCGGTTCGTTCTTTCTCAAAAGAGTTCATGTTACTAAAGATGTTGATTTACCCAGTGAAAGCAGTCAGATTCCTGAGTATCAATGGGTAGTAGATTTTAGCTATATGGAGTCGTACCCAGTTAAGGAGGGTTATTATTGTTACGGAGGTAAAGTGATATTCGATGATGACAGATCCAAGATTATTTCCATTGAATATAAGGGTGTTAAATATACTGAAATTCCTGATTGGTTACAGATGGTAGTTAGGTCTACAGTTGCCATCGTATGTGTAGTAGAGGTGCATTTTTGCAGGTTGCATATCAACACAGCCCAGAAGAATGTGCTCAAGTGGCGCAATGAGGTATCGGACGCTGACCCGTTAGTTCCTTTATTGCAGGTGGTGTCATTCAACACGTTAGTGGTTAACCGAGGTCTGGTGGGTCTGTTGGGTATATTTCAAGCTACATATGCTTTAACAAAAAATAGTTTTGATACATTCATTACAGATAGTTTAGCCAAAGGTGGTCTGGATAATAATTCTATTTACGGTTTTCCCGGTACAGCCTGGAATGATAAGATGGTGGAGTACGCTACAGCCGTGACAACATTGGTGTCGAGTTTATATACCGCTGATATGTTGTCATCACATGACAATCTGATTGACTACATCGTTGCCTGTACCGCTGGTCATAACCAATTTGGTGACGCGTTAGGGTCTGATCTGTTCATTACAGGTTTATTTCCCCCAGCAGTCAAGATTGTAGGTGATGTTAAAACTATGTCCTACATTGAGTTTATTAACTTACGATACCTACTTGTTTTTGTGTCTGCCAGACCACCACTATTCGCTGACGACAAATGGTACCAACACTTCCCATTATCACAGCAAAAAGAACATTGTTCCACCTTCCAACAGTGGATGGCAAGTCGCAATACCGGCTGGTTCCGTCCTGCCTATTTCGAGATTAGCATTGGTGTGTAACATCCATAAACACAGTTAACACTCACCATCTTCCTCCTCATCCTCCTCTTCCTCCTCCTCCTCCTCATCCTCCTCATCATCATGTTAATTAACATCATATAGTATGAACATAAAACAAATGCATTAATACTTATCTAATAAGTATAACTTAAATAAATATATATATATATATATTATAATTATGTTAACATTAGTAATAATACATGGCAATATGTGCAATTAACGATCCACAATTATCGTGTAGTATTACATGTGTGATTATTCGTTATATACTAGAATGATTACATGGTAATTGTGAATATTGTTAGTTACATAATTTTTATGTGACTACATTTAAATTGTATAGTTTATATACTCCTAGATTATATAAATACAATATATGTGTGTTTGATATGGTATGTTTAATGTGATATGTTTGTTGATATATTGTTGGTATTATAGTTTCAACATATAAGTTATTATACCCTAGACATAACAATTTATTATTGGTTATAGTAATATGAACACTATAATAATAAAATATAGTGTTTTATTTGTAGAATAAAAAACCATTAATATTTACATAATATTCGTGGGTGGTTGAATGCACGAATTTCATGTAATCACCCAAGTAAATACAATAATGTACTTGGATGATTATTTGAGTGATTACATGAAATTCATATATTCAACCATCCACGAATATTATGTGAACATGTAAGTATTGTATATTGGATTATTATATAATATTATGTATATGTAAAATTACAACTTTGTTGTAATTAATAGGTATTTTATTACTATATACTCAATGAAAAGAACATATTAATACAATATTATTTATATTTCGTTATATTATGTTGTTTGTTAATATAAATAATATTAATTAATTGTGTAAATTATACAAACATTATAATGTAAAAATAGATGAATGAAATAAGGAAGAGAAAGAGAATAGGAGATAGATAAAAGAAGTATCTACTGGGGGGAAGGGAAGGGGAGGATGTTGATGATTACATGCAATTCATACATTTAACACATTCAAGATTATTGTGTATATTAAATTCATAATAACTAGATAATAAATATAACATACACATGATAACACACAATAATCGTGGGTGTGTTAAATTCACAAATTATGTGTAGTTATAATTCATATATAATCAAAGATAATTAAACTATGCAAGAGAGAAAGAGAGAAAGAGAGGAAGAGAGAAAGAGAGGAAGAGAGAAAGAGAAGATAAAAAGGTTAATCTTATCTATAATACCAGTTATTTTATAAAAATAACTATAAACACAGTATACTAAACAACTAACCATGATATATTACATAGATAAAATAGTTAATATTTTAATTTATATTCCATGTTATAATATAGAATACATAATAATGTAATTATAGTTATATACATATAGTTAATAATAATAATTACTATATTCAAAGAATATAATATTTAATAATTACAATAATAGATAATTTTATTATTAACAATGTTAATACTATTTATAATGGTATTATGTATGTTATGTTTATTTATGTAATTAATATATTCTACTAATTATATATTAATTACATAAATAAACATATTATAATAAATATACAGTAATATCTAGTAAATGTATTAT
>Ga0302300_1001762_pt1 | contig 11873 bp, 9 predicted proteins | sample III_Palsa_E1_1_FD_198756 | JGI IMG/M metagenome (GOLD analysis project Ga0302300, IMG submission 198756) | Peat permafrost microbial communities from Stordalen Mire near Abisko, Sweden - III_Palsa_E1_1 | ecosystem: Environmental > Terrestrial > Soil > Palsa > Peat permafrost | place: Sweden... | reverse complement strand
AAAAATAATAAGTGAACTTGATGTTATGAATGTATAATTTTGTTTTAGTATAAAGTGTTTATACCACACCCACACACCCATTGGTATTAAGGGACACTTATACTTTTAATTTTACAGGTAATCCATATTTTGTTTAATTTTTACCAAAAATATGTAATGTTTGACTAGTCAATAAAAATATGGGTTTATAATATACTTAATACCAGTGGGTGTGGGTGTGGGTGGGTGTGGTATAAACACTTTATACTAAAACAAAATTATACATTCATAACAACAAATGTATTTGTTATTTTTTATTTTATTGACTAGTCAGACATTACATATTTTTGGTAAAAAATTAAACAAAATATACCTGCCTATAAATTTTAAGGTAATAATATCTATTATTATATACAAGTATAGAACCATTCTATACTAAAATTATTATTATATTATATTATGCTTGTAAATATCTTCTCTCTCACTTCCTCTTTTTCTTATATTCTGTCTTTTTACTTTATTTAATCTCTATAAGTATGTGGATACAATAGACGTATATGCAGATTTATAACAGTAAGAGTAACATTACAACATTAATTTTAGTATAGAACAATCATATACTTATTATTAATATTATTATACATATCGAGAATGGATAGAGTGTGGGGGAGGGATAAATAGGGTAAAAAGGATAATAGATACTCATTACTTTTATTTTACAGGTGAAAAATACGAACAATATGTTTTTAGCAAAATTCTTAAACGATTTAAAATATTAAAATAAACTTGTTTTGTGATGAATTAACATATAATTTAACATTATTTTAATGTTTTGAATCGTTTAAGATTTTTTGTATTGTTAATAATATAAATTACCAATATTATAAATTAAGTGTGTAGGATATGAATAATATAATTAAAACGAATTTAAACCTTTTTATTGAGAACATTAACGTTAAGTCGTATTAAAGGTAAAAACAAATGATGTACATACTCAAATTAGAGAGGGAGAGGGAGAGGGAGAGGAGAGGGAGAGGGAGAGAAAAATGGGGTTAACGATAAGTAGTAATGAGACTTCGATAACTTCGGGTCAGTCATCAATTTGAGATATTATGAGATTGTATGAGGGAAAGGGAGAGAGAGATATTAATGTAAATCCCGCGTATTGGAGTGGGAAAATTTTGCTGGAATAACGAGAGAAGTACAATTATGTATTACCAGATTAATGTAAACTGTATACGTACAGTAATTAACAATACATAATTGTACGTTTAGTTTGTATTCTTTGCTATCCGCATCTATACTATATTATAATATACATGTGGCTGTGTTACCCCGTAGGTAGAAGTGATAAGTGGAGAGGGGAGGGGATTATCCTGTAACAAAAAAGATATGGAGTCATCAGACATTAACAAGAAGAAGCATATCCTGGCATACATTGTGATGGAAACGTCAGATGTTAACCATACGGCTTTATACAAGGCAGTGGAGAAGGAACATGGGTTTAAGTCTGACACATTTGCTCGGGTGTACAAGACCGAATCTTATAGAGGTAAGGATAAAAAGTCTCGAGAGTTTGATGAGGTCATCTCAATGACTTTACCATTTTTGGGTTTCAAGGTTGCATATTCGGATCTCAAACTTAAAAGCTGTTCTAAGCGGTATGCTCTTATTTACAAGAGGACTGTAAACACTGATCCTGACCTTGAAACTACCAGTAAGCAACTTCAAGACTTCTACCGTCATTACAGACGTCATGAGGGTTCGGTCACGGTTATGACCGTCGACAAGATTACAGATGTCACACTGTCCCAATTTGCCTATTACTATAGGTCATAACAACAACAATAAACACTATCAACAAACTTGGTTTGTTAATTAATAACATGTTAGTTGCTAATCATACAATGGTTGAACTAACATACAATATACTCACTACTACAATATAAGTGAATCAATGTAGTTGTATAACATAATTACAAGTGGTAATTGTGTAAACTAATATCATGATGATCAAACTTTAAACCATGAACCCTAACAAGTTAATGTTTTGTGTAATTTCATTGTACAAAACAAAGTTGTAAACTGGTAGTAATGCTTTCATATACAACAAACTTAAATAATTGGTTGGTGTAAATATGTATATATTTTAAATTTCTTTCATCTAATGTATTTTGATGTTACAATAACACCAAAAATATTTATATAGTTAATACTCCCTATAACTTACCATTTTATAATGTAATAGTAAAATAAGTACATATATATGTAATGTTAAATTTGTGTTTGTTTAGATTTACAATATATTATAACTCGTATTAAATACATACACAGATAAAATTATCTAAGTATGATATTCTACATTCAATTATATGTTTACAACATGTTCATTGTAACATTCATGTTAAACCTTTTTGTATTGAGGTGCTTATAAACATTGTTTAGTGTTGTATATATCCAATGTTACAAAATTATCTTACCATCTCATCACTCCAACAAATAATTTTATAATGAATAGTCTGTTACTATAGTTTATACGCCATTTACAGTATGTAAAGAATTTAACATGTTTAACATGTTAAACTATAATGTTTTGTAGCAATAGTAATAATTGTAATAATGGTAGTCAAAAGTAATAAACCACTACTAATTTTATTTGGTATCGTATATGTTTTAACATTCTAATGTGTATTAAGTAGTGTCTTGTTATTGGAAGTTACCTCTTGTGTACCAAAAGATAGTAAAATACTTCCATTCTACCAATATACCAATTACATTACCATGATTAACGAGTATATAGAATTCATGTATTGGTTTTTATATTTTAACTTATATGTTATCTGTTATAATGTTGGTTTAATAGACCTTTAACACATACATATATTGTTTACTAAACCAATGACATCTAATGATATATGTTATTTATATTCTATATATTAGATACACACCTTTTATACTTTTATGTAACTGCTTTTAAGTAAACTAACAACAACAATATAATTAATATATGTTATCAACAAGGATAGTCATTGTTATAATTATGAATATGGTTATGGCTTTAACACTGGTTAAATACATGTTAATATAACAAATAAGGTATTAATGGTTGTGATGTTATTTACACCGTTGTAAATTGTAATAAAGTTACACACTACTACATTAATTTATATATTACTCAAAGTAATATGTATTTGGTTACACTTGTGCTGTTAAGTTACTGGTTGACGTTAATTATTGTTAAGTTAATTATTGTTAAGTTAATTATTGTTAAGTTAATTATTGTTAAGTTAATTATTGTTAAATTAATTATTGGTAAACCTACCTGTGACATAGCAATTCTAGACTTCAGACCAAATGTTAAAGTTGCCATATTCAACACCATCTTTGTATGTTATGTTATGTTATGTTATGTTACTTACAATTTTACCATCATTGTCCCATATTTGGGTCATACTGTTAAGTTTTTTGTTTTTAAAGTTACTTTGTCTTTACAACTGTTGTTTGATTTGATGGTTAACATTATCACTACAACTATTACTGTTATTTGACAGTGGTAATGGTAATGACAGTAAAGTATTGTAGTAAAGAGTTGTTCCTTCAACTATATCGTTAACAGTGTAGAACCTGGGATTGCAAACTACCACTCTTATAGTACTATTTACAAACACCACTTTTAACACCATTATTGTAACAATGTGTGGATTTTTGTATCCAGTGTAGAATCAGGGTTCCATGTGTATATTCTTCAACAATGTTATCGTTAAGTTTTATTACCACCTTATAAATAACTTCATTGTCATTGATATTGGGACGTAAAAATCTATCATGACGCCAATAAGTGAATATGTATTGATATGTATCATTAACATAACTGTTGTAGTTGTCGTGTTCACAAGTAGAGAAGTAGGTTCTAGTCTTGTTGAAGTTTATCCATGACAAGAGAAACTGTTGACTATCCTTAATTGCATTTGGAATTAGAGGTAAAGGTAAAGTTAAACTATACTCACTATCACTATGAATTAGTTCATTTTGTCCAATAAGCTTATCAGAAGAGTTAAATGTTGGTGTATATACCTCTCAACACTCATATCATGGTAAGAATTACTATCCACCACTAATGACATGTTTAATCGGTCATGATGAAATACACAAACATCAATTTGTACAGTAAACAACTTATTGTATGCTTACTGTTGTAACACCAAACAAGAACTACATTGCAATAACATTGAATAAAAACAACACAAATTTGTTAACTAACAACTATCCATATGCTGTGAGTGAACAGGTGACTAATACTTAATACTTTTCACAGTGAAAGTACAATCGTATATGTTGTAAATATACATAACAACTGAGATATATTGTCATTGGGAGGAAGAGACACAACATTCCCTGTGCGGTTAACACAAAAATACCCAAACATTAAACTATACCCAAAAACTTGTTACATCCAAATAATGTGTTTACTATTGTACGTAACAAAGTTTAAAATGTGTGATAAACCAAAAACATGTTGTTAAACAGTATGAACAAGAACATATTCTCTCACTTAACATAAATATATTCTTGTTTAGTGTTAAACCTGTTTATGTTACAAATAACACTCATTTGTATCCCAAACAATAATAGTAACGTGAGTGTTGAATGTAAACACGTGTGTGTGGTGTTACAACACACACACGTCAAACAACAAACTCCAAACTAGCAAAATGTAGTGTTTGTTAAATTTAATAACAACTAAGTAATTGGTTATATTACAATTTATGTCTTGTCAACACAAATACACATTTAAGTATCATTACATCTGTCATTCTATTATCTCTTATACTTTTGCACCATAACTACATAATGTTTGTGGTTTGTTGTTTAGCGTAGTTTAATACTTGTGATAAGCTTTAGCGGAAAGACTAAGTCTCACAAAGCGAAGCTAGCCCCTGGCAAACCGAAGGTATACTGAGAGAGCAATGGCTGTGCCAAACGGCCCACACAGATATTATGTAGTTACACTTATATAGTAAAGTATTTTGTACACAATAATATACTAGTAATACCAAAAATACAAACATATACTAAAAGTACAAACATATATTAAAAGTACAAACATATACTAAAAGTACAAACACATACCAAATTATAACGATTATAATGTACTGTTCATGGATTGGTATAGATAACAACACATAATATTACCCTCGTAATGAACTCGTTGTGTTTCATAGTAGCAAACTGATTTATTTTATACAATCCTGTCTGGTAACGGGATAAAACTTTGTTATTTACCCATACTCTAATTTATCGATAAATCAAAGAAAAGAATGGTTAAAATCCAATTTACACTTATTCTATTTATGTTGGTTGTGGTGTGCCAAGCCGGTATTGTTATGACTCAACTTCCCATCGTTAATGGTCTGTATCGTAAAGTTTACGGAGAACGTCGTACTCAAAATGTTGGGTATCATTACCACCTTGACAAAGATGTCAATAAGAAGGATTTTAGCAATAGCAAAATGTTGGAGTATGAAATGGATCTGATCAGTGAACACAGCTGTAGTGATACTAATACATACAGATACAGGTTCCCATCACCTTTATCGAATGGTTGGTATGAAGTTACACTGACTGGAACATGGACTAGTGTTCATGCTAATAAGGACACTTTTGTACCAGTTGACACTGAACATGCTAAGAAGCAGTTCTTGTGTCTTGAGACTCTGCTTGACGCAGAAACCGGCTACATATTTGGTCTCAGTGGTGTATTATTCATATCTTCATTTGACTTACCAATTGTTGCTAGTAATGCTGATTCTTATATTGAGTGTCATGATCTCGACATCAACGATAGGGAAAGGTGTATGATTACCAAGGCTAAGGAACAAGGATGTGATAACGTTGCATTTGTTGACTTTGACACTATCATGTCAACCACAACTAACGGTCGGTGTCCAGATTCTGTTGTACAAGCTATATCTGCCACTACCACAGCACTTAAGGGTAATTTCATTCATGGTTATGATGTTAATTTGGATGATCTTTATAACAAGTTTGATATTGCCGCCAAAGTACTTCGTGATGACGAAGAGTGCTTTAACAGTCTCGATAAGACTATGCCACGTGAGATTTGGAATATAATTACCTATTTCATCATGAAGTAACAAAAACATTTAATATATATAGTAATATACTCATATAACTTTACATCTCCAAGATGTAAACAAACCTAACACCCTCGTTCCTTATCCTGTCAACTGGTAATTATCAAAACCAACCTACATTTCCTTAATGTGTTTGTGACCATTTATAACGTTGAGTATTACCATTTTATCATAAATATACAAGTTAATAATACTTATAAGATACAAAAACACCATCATAACAAATAAACAATACATCAACTGTTATTGTTCAATACGTCATTGTTTAATGCATTGTTTCATTTTTCTTCCTCTAAGTCTACATTCCTTTATATTAGTAGTGACAACTATGTTGTTTATAACAGTAATAGTTATTACTTTGTATTTAAAATAGATATATACAGTAGTGTTAATATTAAACATATAAGAAATGTAAGTATAAGATTATATATAATCTTATATGAAGAATACATATTATTTACATGTTAGACATGTAAATAAATAACTTCTTGTTTTTTGTGTCGAAACATATAAATGTAAAAGTTTTATAACAAGCAACTATCAATGAAAACAACTATATATTTGTAAATATGTAATGTAACAAACATATTTAATGTATTGTTGACTATTTCAGGCAGTCAAATGGATATTTATAATGTTAATTATTACTGCAATTAACTAGATATAATTTAACTAGATATAATTTAACTAGATATAATTTAACAGATAAATGGTAAACTGTTTGAATGAAACGATTGGAAATAATTTCCTCATACAATAATGTTACAAATTAGCTATCTCTGTTACCTTTTGCTTTCTTTTGCTACATATATATACTCTCACAAACTTTATATATGCAAGTGGTAATCATTACCACAACCATCTTTTGCTCACATAATCACAAGTTTATTTAGTGATAAGATTTTATCCACATCATGTGTACAAGTTTATTATGTTAACTATAGAGGGAGAGAATACTTAACAACATTCATATTTATGGTATTTTAATTGTAAGTGTGTTTAAAGTACTCTAATAAAATATAAAATATAGAGTATAAAGTATAAAATTAATCATAAGTTGTGTATTGGAAATACACAAGTATATACATGTAATACTAATACAACATTAATAACGGAGTGTCAAAGTAGGATTATTAACTGTTCATGTTGTGTTTGATAATAACTATTCTGTTGAATGATGTTTAAACTAAATTAAATATGCATTGTTAATTTAGTGATGTAACAATATATATATATATATATAATACATTTTGAAAATAACTAATGTTACACACATTACAAGTTAACAATTACCATTGTTGTTTACAACATATGTTGAAATGAACATACCAGTTAACAACTACCATTGTTGTTTACAACATGTGTTGAAATGAACATACCAGTTAACAACATTACGTCATCGAAGTTTATTGATGACTTGTTATCAATGTTTAGTGGTGTGAATGTAATTATTGATATACAAGATAAGTACAATGTTGTATTTAACGTTTACTACGACTTTTTGTCTAGTAAATATATTTATATTTACATTTGTATTTACATTTACATTTACACTTGCATTTGTAATATGATTAGTATTTAAAATATGTAATATTCTATTATTATTTTAACCTTTAAACATATTAGGTTAAGTACAGTCATAATATCTTTTCTTCTCTCGAGGAGAAGGAAAATAAAATATAGTAAACTTGTTAAGTAATTTATATGTATATACATATTTTCAACATAAACAAGATACGTGTGAATATAAAAACATTGTTAACATGTTAACATGTTAACATGATATAACTACAAGTACATGTTATGTTTGTTAATACATATTATTGGTGTATTAAAGTATTAACGACATGTATTTAATACATGTCTGTACATAAGTATTCTCAACAGCTGACAACACTTAATTCTTCTTATCTACAATCCAAAATATTCAACATATAGCACTACCGTTGTTAATTAACACTAGATATTAAATATTACCTACCCTATTATGTGACATATAACAGTATACGAAGATATTAGAATTAAAATAGGAGTAAGGATAAGAATAATAATTGGAGTAAAGGAAGATGTCATGATTATATTACCTACAAATACTTGTGTATATAAGATTAGTATATGTTTATCATAACATTTTAATATGTGGTAATTTCATATGACAGACAGTCATATAAGTCGCGAAGTAGAATGTCTCCGTCATCGTCATCACTCTCTTCATTATATCGCTCCTTATCCTTTTCATCATCAAAATCAATATCATCAGCAACAGTGTTATCTTTTTTCTTGATTTTGGTCATGTTCAAGTTCATAATAAATTCTTCATGCTCACCACCTTTATCATCATCCACTCGAATCCAAGGACCATTCCACTTGCTAATTTCGTCAGTGGTGACCAATGTAATGGGAGAAATTAGTTTTGGTGTTTGATATATATACGCTCATCGTGATGTGTAGAACAGTATATGTGCACAGTATCAAGATAAATGATCATACCATGAATTTTACCTTTCACAATTTTAAGATAGGTTAAACCACTAGGTACTACAAATACTATGTTGGCGGTTCTAAAGTAAGTGGATATTTTTACATCTATACATGACTTCAAGTACAACCTTAACACGAGACATTTTAATTGCACCACGTGTTTTTTGTCACTAAAGATTACAATTATTTGTTATCTTATTCGACAATAGGACCAAATCAAATTAACTTAACTTTGTAATGAGACTACATCACTATTAATAGTGGCACCAACATATGTTCATGTTAAAGTTCATTATCATTTTTGTGCATACATAAATAATAAGGGTAAAGTAGAAAATAGAAAGTATTAATATTATATATGATATACATATGTCAGATATCATGTTACATAATTTTATGATGTAATCTACTAAACACACTCTGTCACCTATAGATAAAAGTGATAAAATAAAAGACTTACTGACACGAAAGACATGGAGTCATCAAACATTAACAAGAAATACACACTTGCGTACATCGTGATGGAAACGTCGAATGTTAACCATACAGCACTTTACAAGGCTGCGGAGAGTAAGGAGGGTTTTAAGTCTGATACATTTAAGAGACTGTACTTGACTGAGTCATATAGAGGGAAGAGTAAGACATCTCGGGAGTTTGATGAGGTCATTTCAATGACCGTACCGCTCCTTGGATTCAAGGTGGCATATTCTGATCTTAAACTCAAGAGTTGTTCCAAGCGATATGCTCTTATTCATAAGAGGATTGCAAACACTGAAGAGGATGTGCAATTGGCTACGAAGGAACTTCAAGACTTCTATCGTCATTACAGACGTCATGAGGGTACAGTTACAGTCATGTTGACTGACAAGATCACTGATGTCACATTGTCCCAATTTGCCTACTATTACTCACCATCATAACATTAAAATATTTTTCAACAAACTTGGTTTGTTAATTATAATATATAACGTATATACATATAAAAGTAAAAGTAAATCAATGTCAGGGGAGGGAGGGAGGGATACTAGGTTAGAATTTTGCCTGTATCAACAAAACAAAAAATATTATCATAAGATAAATATACATACATTTACATCTTATTCCACCAAATAAAAGTAAACAGTTAATAACATAAATATATACATATATATACACACATTTAAATAAATAATTAATATGTATATAAACTGTTCATATCAATCATTTATTCAATGTTCTCATAACAGTAAAATTACATAATATCTGTGATTCTAATCATCCACAAAGATCATGTAAATTTATTGGTATAATTGTATTTGTATTTATGTAATATATTATTATATAAGTTATGAAGTACATGGATTACGATTATATACTAAAACATGTTGGAATTACACAACAACTCTTTATAGGGGTAAAATTGTTTATAATTTGTGACGTAAAGACATAACAGTAGATGTAACATGTACCTAATACATGTTTATATACACATTCATATGTGAATCAATTGTACATAAAAATTTTATAATATTATGTGTGATAAAATCGCGGGCACATTTTAAATGTGTAATAATATATACATTGCATGTATGTGTGTATGTATACACGTGCGTGTGTTCAACCAATATTTCTTTGCGCTGGAATAATATGGATGGGATGGAGTATGTAGAGACATAAATATATTCTAATATAACTTGAACTTCCAATATTTAATGTCATGTTATATTATTGTCTCTGTAATTTTTTACCATCCATCATGAAGCTTGTCACACCCACAACCACACACCTTCTGGGTCTTACAGTAGCAGTCCCAGTGGGTATCAACCTCACACTTCACACACTTGTACAGGTCCTTGAGCAACTTATCATTCTCACTCTCCTCTCCATCAGTCTCATCCCTCTCATACTCGTAATTGTAATCATCTGTTGTCCAATCATTCAACCACTTGTCCGTTCCATTGTTGGTGAGTGTGATAGGCCAAACTACAACTGGCTTCCGGTACTCACCATCATCCTCATCATCATCATGATGGATGGGACATGATACCCATACCTTGTCAAGGTACACATCCAACCCATTAACCTCACCGTTACACACCTGTGTATACATTAAGTTACTAGGAGGTGAAAGCTTGATACTAGCAGTCCTAAAGTATGACTTACCGTCACGATAGTAAGAAACCTTGAGCATCAAATTCAAGTAAGACATTAGTAGTTATATGATTTCAATAAAGAGAAAGAGATAGATAACTAGAGTTTTTATTCTCCCTGATTGATAACAACAAAATAAATCAATTTTTACTACTGCTATTACTAATAACACACAATATACAAATATTGTAATATTACAAATTTAACTTGTAATGGTGTAAATACATATTAATACATATTATAATTTATTGGTATAAAACATTCTATATACACACACATCTATTTATATTTTAACATATTATGAAACCCATCATATGATATAATTATTATGTTTAAACATTTTAACGTTAGAACAACAATAATAATATATATATATATTATTATTATTATTATTATTATTATTATTATTATTATTATTATTATTATTATTGTAGTAGTTGTGACTAGTTGATAGGAACGTATGTTATAACTACATTTCAATATAAATTCTGCTCATAGCAGTATTTTGTTGTGTATGTAATTATCGTCATGATAGAAATCACCAACTTATTTAATTTAATTAGAGTATACGAATTAAATAATTACACGTATAATTACATAATATCCGTGACAAGCGACAAACCGAAGGTATACTGAGAGAGCAATGGCTATGCCAAACGCAGCGACAAGCGACAAGCGCAGTGCTAAGCAACTAACCACAATGATCATGTGTCCACATATAGATACTTTGTTAACACATCCGGAAATATTATTAATAACAACACAATTATCGTAGTTAGTTACTTGGCGCAGCTCTTCTCTCCGGAGGTATGGCCTTTGGCTTACACAGTAATTGTGTAATCATAATAACATATTATATAATAAAAAATGAGTGAGAAATAAAGAGATAGTGGGGTGGGGACGAGAAGATAGAAGGGATAAGATAGGAAGTAAAAAAATATACCAACAACCATTTTGTCAAAAATCTTAAACGATTTGAAACATTAAAATAATAGTGTTAAAATGTGTATTATTAATTATTTGACAAACAGTACTATTTTAATGTTTTAAATCGTTTAAGATTTTTGACAAAATGGTTGTTGGTATATTTTTGTTTGTAAATGAGGGGGGGGGGAGGGTAGAGGAACG
>Ga0302300_1001758_pt1 | contig 11884 bp, 9 predicted proteins | sample III_Palsa_E1_1_FD_198756 | JGI IMG/M metagenome (GOLD analysis project Ga0302300, IMG submission 198756) | Peat permafrost microbial communities from Stordalen Mire near Abisko, Sweden - III_Palsa_E1_1 | ecosystem: Environmental > Terrestrial > Soil > Palsa > Peat permafrost | place: Sweden... | reverse complement strand
CTCCGGCCAGACTCTTTTCCTGACTAAAGGCTATGCCTGTAAGCACAATAGCGTTCAGGGTTTCTGTTGTCAGAAACTTATTTCCCCCACCAAAGAGGCCCTGATAGCGATGGGCCAGCGACAACTCCTGGTTACGCTGATGGCTTAGTGCTACTCCTGCAAACCAATCAGAACTATTTATATAATGATAAGAGCTAAGCTATTCTGTTTCCTGATCTCTTGTAAAGTGAGATGAATCGATACTGGAAAGGGTGCTTATCGTTAATTCTGTTTCCAACCACTTTGATGTATATTTAACATCTCCGTTAAGATTAAACTGTCCGATTGAAGAAGAATGTGAGAAACTAAAACCCGCTGATACATTCCCATCTAACTGATCGAAAAAACTATGCCTAATAGCTACAATGGAGTTAATTTTATTTAGGGGGATTTTGACACGGCTATCATCATTAACTATATAAACAGTATCCCTTGATTTAGTTGGTTCCAGCCTGCCATATATTTTTCTATTATCAACAGTTTCAACGCGAAGTGTGCCTACGGTTGTATGGGCCGACCGTACCTTGTACATTTTAATAGTGATCAACCCCATACCATCCGAATCAAAAGTGGCTTTACCGTTAACTATTTGTTTTAACTCACCTATCAGTATTTCACCGTTGTTAAAAAAAAGAGTATCCTTTTTTACCTGTGCAAAACTGCCTTTTGCCATTAAAAAGAATGGTAAAAACATCAATAATTTACAGATGGATATTTTGACTTTCATTTAAGTAATATTCCCCTATCCATCCAGGTAACAAGTGAATATACACCTATTGACAGGATTAAAATTTCGAATCCTATTGTGAGATATGGCTGCGCCGGAATCAGCATTAAATAGGAAATAATCAAAATATTAAGCAGCAATATCAGCGACAACAAAGCCCGGTCCGGCAATTTAGGAAATGATAATATTTTGGCAATGTTGATCGATACGCCTACAAATATCAAACCTGTCAAAGCAGCAGCCGCTCCAACTGTAGCGACAAAGAAATCATGCCATTCTCTTAATTCCATTCTTAGTATTTATTAATTCACTAAGCCAGTATCGTCAATAACTTGGTCTGTATTTTAAAATTGATAAAAGGGAATGGTATATGCAATCCGTTATTGGGATCAAATGGTTTCAGATTTTAATATGAACAATGATTGAACGCGGGTGTAAATGAGTAATACGCTTAATGTTGGCCGGCGCCAGGTATCAGTGCATTCAGCAAGGCTTTATCCCAGGTTTTTGTCGCCTGGTCATAAATGCTGAATCTGACCGTAAAGTTAAAGATACCCCATGAAAAGCCATGGGATTCCGCTTGTTGCCTGATGCATTTAAAGTAAAGCGCTTTTGAAGTGGTATCTGCACGGTCGCCTGCACCGAATTCGCCTAAAAACATCGGATGATCCAGTTTCTTTGCCCAATTGGAAATGGCATCCATAGCATGTATGATAGCCTGCTGTTCCTGTTCGCTGCCGGTCCATTTTGTGCCGATCCATTCACGTGGTTTTCCGAAGGTAAACCAGTCCTCTCCCTGCATGGTGAAATGGATAGGATCGTAATAATGAACGGTCAGGATCAAGTAATCATCCTGCGGCAATTGCAGATCGTTTAATTTATAAATCAGGTTATAAAAAGGTGGCCCGACAATGACCGGGCGCGTAGGGTTATTTTCACGAATAATTGCTAATGCATCTTTAAAATAATCGTTCCAAACTGCATCAAGCTGCCCGTGTGGCTCGGCCATTACTTCAAACATGACCTGTTGCGGCTGGTGCTGATAATGGATCGACAATTGCTTCCAAAGACTTAAAAACCGCTCACGATAAACGACCGGGTCTTTCATCAACTCGTCATCCAAATGATTATCAAGTATAATGGCCAGATGGTTTTTCTTTGCTTCGCAGATGGCCCAATCTATCCGGCTTAAAAATTGTGGATCGATGGTAAAAGGCGATTCAGCATTCATCCGGCTAACCCATTGAATGGGCAGGCGTACTGCAGTAAAGCCGGCATCTTTGATTATTTTAAAATCACTTGCCTGTAGTGTGTGGCCCCAGGTACCTTCTTTGGGTGCATCAAAGGTGAAGGCAATATTGATCGTTTTAGACAAATAACTGTTAAGCGTATAAATATCGACAGTTTTTAATGGGCTTGTTTTCATTGCATAAACAGGAAAGCCGAAAACAACCAGTAAAAATATCCAGCAAAGTTTTCGGCAACGATGATACATATCACTAATATAGTTATCAATTTATTCAGTTAAAACAGTTTTCGGTGAATAACACTTTTAATATTATAAAAGACAAGTAATTAACGGCGAACGGTTTTGATAGCATAATAATAAGATATAAAACCCGTTTACACTGGGATTTTAATCCAATTCTTTCCAAAAATCAAACAAAAACCTCGACCAATCATGAAAAAATGTGAGTTAATAGTTCCCATTATTTTGTTGTTATGTTTAAGTTATGGATTTGCTAAAAGTCAGGATACCGTTAAATCATTTCTTATAAAAGGCCACTTAAGTGGCACAACAGAAGATTCCGTTGTGATTAATTATCAAGATGTTGCCGGAAAATACGCAAACCACGTAAAACTCATCGTAAATAATGAATTTACATTAACCGGTAATATAGGCCACCCGGTAATTGCCCGTATTATGTTTAAAAAAGCGGGAGAAGTAATTACATTTAATCAGCAGGATAGCAGGATGAAGGATTTTTACATTGAACCTGGTGTATTAATATTAACCGGAAACCCTGCAGACTTAAAAAGCATTAAATTGACCGGATCAAAAACCGAAGATGAATTTGAAGAACTTCAATCAAAAACTGACCCTATCCGTGCGGAGATGAAGCCATTGGAGGAAGCCTTTATGAAGGAAAAAGACACTGAAAAAGCAGCAGCCTTACATGATGGATTTGACCCTTATTACACCCGCATAAAAAAAGTTACTTACCAGTTTTTCCTCGATCATCCGAATTCTTATGTAACACTTGATAATATGAAATACTGCTTATCAACCATGAGCCTTGACTCAAGTAAAAGAATATATAACAATTTTAATAATGAGCTGAAAGCCACAATTGCCGCAAAAGAATTAGCAACTAAAATTCAAGCCATAACAGCTGTTATGCCTGGCAATATGGCCCCCGGGTTTACAAAAACAGATATTAACGGAAAACCATTATCCTTAACCGACTTTAAGGGCAAGTATGTAATGCTTGACTTTTGGGCAAGTTGGTGCGTGCCGTGCCGCAAAAGTAATCCGCATATGATCGGGCTTTATAAGAAATACAAAAGCAAAGGCTTTGACGTGATCGGGGTTGCTGATGATGATGAAACACATGCTGCTTGGAATGCTGCGATTATCAAAGATGACGTAGGAATATGGCACAATATATTAAGGGGCGTTAATTTTCAAATGATACTGAAACAAATTAATAATCCCGATGATCTGGATGAGAAATACAGCATTGCTTCCATCCCTACAAAAATATTAATAGGCCCTGATGGTAAGATATTAGGCCGTTATGGCGATAGCTATGGTGGTACCGAAGAAGATATGGACAAAATGCTTGCTTCAATTTTTGATAGATAGAGCATTAATTTTATCTTATCTAAAAACTGATGAAGTTAATACTCTATTAATTTTACAGTTTTTAATGTAAAAGTTACAATTTTTTACTATTCAGCCGTGGGTTTTGGCTGGCATTTACCTGGTAAGTAAATACCTGATTCTGTTGGTCAACTTCAACTATTCTATACCCCTTATAATCCGTACCCCAACTTCCGCCAAAGTGTGAATCAAAAAAATGAGGAAGTTTGTCGGTATACTTTACACTATCCTGGTTGTGATCATGTCCGTGAAAGGCTGCTTTAATGTTTGGATAAGCGTGCAGCAGATCAACAATATCGGGGCAATCTAAAAATACGCCTTTATCTTCGGGCACCCATTGGTGCGGCGGGATATGCAATATGGCAAAAACAATGGCTTTATCTTTAAAACCGTCGAATGAAGCTTTTAAGAAATTTTTATCAGGGCAAACATACTTACCCTTGGTATCGGCAGTATTGGCCAGTACAAAGGCTATATCGCCAAATTCAAGCGTGTATTTATCCTCATAACCGAATACACTTTTCCATAAGGCTCCATCAGCAAAATCATGATTGCCCGGTATGGTATGATAAGGCACCGGCAGCTTATCAAAATAGGTTTGTTTTACTTTAGGCAGAAGATCGGGGCGATTGTGAACCAAATCACCGTTAATTATTACAAAATCAAGATGATTATGCTCGTGCTCTTTTGCAAGCCAGTTCATCATGTTACTGAAGAACGTATCCGAATCGGTATTTGGCTCGGCATAATGCCCGTCAGAGATAAGCGCAAAACGCATTTTTAAATTATCAGAATTTGCTGATATGTAATGCGTATGCTGATTGGCGAATGCATTTACCGCGGGTAACAGGTTTATAGCAACTGCCCCGGTTAAACTTTTTTTAATAAAGTTTCTTCTACTAAACATAGTTTATGATCACCTTGAATAATTTCCTCTTTGCTATTATCAGCGTAGCAAAACTATGCTTCCTATGTTAACTTAATTTTAATTTGTACGTATTTTAGGGACGAAATATTTTCGATACAAATACACTCAATTACTAATATTTAATTTTTCTTCAAGGTAATTAAGCACCAGTTCCGTTGGAATTTTAACGTTGTACTTACAATAATTAGTTTCTGAAGAATTAAAACTTCCGTTTTCAAAAAACTTGTTGGCAGGCGCCCCACCCCCGCACAGGTGAAAAAATTCACGCTCTTTTTTGCACTTTTTTATACCCTTATTAATATCACCAGCTAATTCTTTTAATATTCTATTACTCTTTAAATTGAAAAAAGCATTATTTAATACGTTCCCGAAAATGAAGTTATTATAATATGTATTCGGCTGCCCGATTAACTCCGGAGAGAAGGTTGAAAAATTCCCATTGTAATCAACCGATATTATTCCAAAAGGAATGTTTTGATGTGTATTTGTTGATAATCTTTTAATATCCAATGTGCCTGGATTTCTAAGTATAGCATCAAGGCACCGATCAAATTCCCGGATACCCATATGTTTATCACTATCTTGATATAACTTAAAAAGCCGGGAATAAAATGCTACGGATTTGTCGTATAATGAAGTTTCAAATATGGCTGAGTGCTGATTAATTCCTTCTATTTCCTCTATGTTTAATCCAAGTTCATAAAATCCATTATCATAAAAAAAATCAAAACCTGAAGCGGAACCGGAGCCAGAACCTGAACCAGAATCAGATTCGAGTGATGAAAACACCTAAGATCAATATGTCATAATTAATATATGGTAAATACGAAAAGACTTAAAGGAATAAAAGCGGCATCCTCGCCCGGGGATGCCGCTTATGCATTTATTAACTATAACTGATCTCATTTTTTAAGAAAATGAAAAACTAAAAAAGAACAAGAGCGAATATCTAAAAAGTATTAGTGGCCATTTTTGCATGGCGAACCTGATGTAATTGTCCCCGCTTAGGTATTGGTTAGCCATATCCTTTACTGCGGCAGGGTCTACTTTATCTAATAATCCATCGTAATTATTCACTTCGTCCAGCATATCGTCAGCCTGCAACTGGCCGGAGATATAATTCAGCCAGAAACCGTTGCTCTGCATTTGTGTGGCTCTCGAAGTCTTTTCTTCCACGCGCCATTTGTCGATATTTTCCTGCGGTGGGCCCGCTGTTTTTAGCTTGCTGATCTCATCAAGCGTGGAGGCGATCAGTTTGTTTACATTCTGTGGTGCACAACCGAACTGGATCACAAAACTGTAACGCTGTTGCGGAAGTTTACCAGTATTGGCAAACACGCCGGGGCTGTATACGCCACTTTCATCTTCTCGCAGGCGCTGTAACAACCGTATCTCAAGGCATTCTTTCAGGGCATCCAGTTTCACCTTATTATCGGGACTGTAAACAAATTTTCCGGAAAAATCCAGAATAACCGTTGCTTTTGGTTCAGTTCCTTTATAAACGGTCTTTTCGATTTTGCCGTTGGGTGCATGGATATTTAGGTCTTTAGCTGCTTCATGTTTGTTAGTTGTAGGCAATGCACCCAGGTATTTCTCCAGCAACGGTTTGATCACATTGGAATCGATACTGCCCGTAAAGGTGAATGTAAAGCCCGATGCATCAGCAAAGCGTTCTTTGTAGATTTGATAGGCCCTGTCTAAATTAATCTGATTGATCTTTTCCAGGCTGGGACCAGTTCTACGATAATTGTAATTCCCTAATACTGCGCTTACCGTATCATTGAACACACTTGACGGATCGTTGTTACGGTTGAGTAAAGACGCTTTGGATTTGGCAATAATACCGTTAAAGATGGCGGTATCCTTGCGGGGTTCGGTAAAATAAGCATAGACTAGTTGCAACGCAGTTTCCAGGTCTTTATTTGTGGAATTACCTTTGATCCCTTCAAAACGTTCATTGATATAGGGGCCTACACCCAGTTCCTTTCCTTCGAGGTATTTATCCATCTGGTCAGCCGAATAATTGCCTGCGCCGCCTGCCGGGATCACACCGCCAGCATTAGCCGCACTTTGGTAATCCGCGTCGCTATATAAAGAAGTGCCGCCGGAAGCAAAACCATTAAACAATATCTCGTCGTTTTTAAATATGGTCGGTTTTAATATAACCTTTACACCGTTGCTCAAAGTAAGCGTAGTAATCTGCAACATTTTATCCTGCTGTTCTGAAATGATCCTGCCCGGTACCGGCTGAACAGCCAGTAAAGGTTTATTGCTCACATTATCCCGGTAAGGTTGCAGCTTCTCATTCTCGACCGCTTTCAGCCAGCCGTTGAAAGTAACTTCATCCGGCAAATTATTCTTATCCTTTTCGGGCGCCATTACCAAAATATCGCGATCGGTATTTTTAATATAAGCTGTAGCTAACGCGTTCACCTCGGCTAATGTAATGCCTGGCAGCTCATTTTTGGTTAAGTTATATTCTGCTGTTATACCTGGTGCAGCAGTTTGTTGCAAGAAATATTCCTGGTATTCTTTAACATAGCTTTGCGAATTGGTTTTGTTCTTTTCCTGTAAAGTGACTTCCATGTCGTTGAGGTAAGCTTGTTTCGCCCGTTCTAATTCAGTTGCGGTGAAACCAAAGCGTTTAACCCTTTCTGTTTCCCGCCAAACAGCCTTAAAGCCTTGTTCAATTTGTCCGGGTTTGGCTACTACACTGGCGCTGTAGCTATCCAGCCCGCCGATAAGCCCCGATATTTCCGCCCCGCCCTGTACAAAAGGCACATCCGCTTTACGCGATAATTCGGCATAACGCGCACCGAGCATCTGGTTAAACAAACCCTGGATGATAGAGTTGCGGTAATCTGCGGCTGTTTTTAAAGGCGGCTGTGAATGTTTGATGATCACTTCAGCCACCGTAACCGGCATTTCCTTATCGGTAACTGCTATAAACTGATTTTTGCCCGTCAGTGGTACCGTATATTTCATTCTGGGGCGTTCATGCGCCGGGTTTTTCAAATCACCAAAGGTGGCCTTCACCACTTTAACCAGGCTATCGGCATTCACATCACCTACAATTATGAGCGCCTGCAAGTCAGGGCGATACCAGTCATGGTAAAAACGATAGATCTGCGGTCGTTTAAAATTGTCGAGCACCGTATCCAAACCTATAGGAACACGCACCGCATAACGGGAATTGTTGAGTAGCATCGGCCAATACGCTCGCCGCATGCGTTCTTGTGCGCCTTTTCCTAAACGCTTTTCTTCCAGCACCACGCCGCGTTCCTTATCTATCTCGGTCGGGTCAAGTGTTGCTTCCTGCGCCCAGTCGCGCATAATTTCGATACCACCTTTTAACAGTGCGGGATTATCCGATGGGATCGGTAATTGATAAACCGTTTCGTCAAAACTGGTATAAGCATTCAAGTCAGCGCCAAAGCGTACGCCTGCTTTTTGCAGGTAATCTACCAAATCATTATGCGGAAAATGTGTGGTACCGTTAAAACTCATGTGTTCCATAAAATGGGCCAGCCCCCGCTGATCCTCGTCCTCAAGTACAGAACCTGCCTTGTTGACCAGGTAAAGCAAAACCCGGTGTTTGGGTTCTTCATTATGACGGATATAATAGGTAAAGCCATTGGGTAACTTGCCGGTACGCACTACCGGATCGAGCGGTAAGTCTGTAACCAGCTTTTTAGGGCTTTGTGCAAATAATGCCAATGGGGTAATCACCAGCATTACCAGTGATGTTATTCGAAAATTTATATTCATTGCTTTTGTATATCTTTTTTAACTAAAGTTTTTAATGATCCGATTCAGGCAGTATGGCTGAGCAATTCGAGAATGCCTTCATTTTCTATAATCATCATTCCCTGCCGATCATTGGTAATACCTTCATTTAGCTTATAGGTATACCGTGGAATTTTACCTTCGACAATTGTAGGTAAGTATTTAAATTGAAGGTTATTGCATTTATCTTTCAATGCCTCACCAACCTCAATAATATGTGTTGATATGATAAAAAAGCAGTTATTATACATCGCAAAGGATTCTGTTACGGCCAGCGTGGCATCATAGGCATCTTTAACATTTGTTCCTTTAAACAATTCGTCAAATATTACCATCATATTTTGCCCTGCAGCTACTCCCTCAGCCACTTTTTTCACCCGCATTACCTCTGCATAAAAGTGGCTATATCCCATGCTTAAGTTGTCTGGCGTATTGATAGAAGAGTATATCCCCTCTTTTACCGAAAACTCCATACGCTTTGCGGCAACAGGGAAACCCAAATGGGCTAAGTAAAAAGAGATACCTATGGTTTTCATCAGGGTAGACTTTCCTGCCATATTCGCCCCTGTTAAAAAGATCATATTGCTGTTCTGATTAAGCGATATGCCATTACCAACCGCATTTTTTATTAACGGGTGTCGCAGGCCTTCGGCATTAAATATGTGCTTTTCGACGGGAAGTGCATTTGCGTATCCATAATTATTTTCTAAAGAAACGTTAGCTACAGTTATATAAACATCCAGCTCGTAAATGATCTCCAACAGGCTTTGCATTTCTATTTTCATTGCTGACCTAAGCAGGTGATCATAACTACTAATTGTAAAAACCGATAATCTATCGGAATCAATATGGTTTAACCAATCCAGTTTTTTACTATTGAGGATTGAATTTGCCCGTTCAATTTGTTTGCTGAATGGGTTACCGCCAGTGTCGAGTTTGCTAAAAAAGTTTTTGCAGCTTTTTAAAATAAGGAACGTATCTACAAATCCGGATTTTAAAATGTCGAATCGCTCATCTTTTAACACCTGCGCTTGTATTTTTTTAACAAAGTTGCCGGCGGCGGCGATAATCGGGTTAGCAATGCTATCTGTACTAAGATAATTCTCAGCTTCCTGAAATTTTGTGCCATCCAGTGGAAAGTCCATTTGTAGTATCTGGAAATACGCAAACAAATTACTCCGTTGGTTGATCATCGCGTGGTCAGTAAGCGGCTGTTGAAACATGGTCTCCAGCAATCGTTCGCCGCCTCTGGTGTGCACCTTGTTAAAAAGACTAAAGACTGAGCCTTGCTTAAATTTACCAGTCAGGTTCAAGTCATCTAACGTTTGTTTATCAATAATAAAGCTCATGATAACTTTGCCCTTCCTTCTTTTAATATATCCAGTATTTTTTCATTAGTAATGATGATCATTCCATGCCTGTCATCTGTAATACCGGTTTCAAGTTTATAAGTGTAAACTGGTGTTGTTTTGTTCATGCGTGTAGGCAGATATTTGAAATCGACGTTTTTGCAATCTTTTTTCAGCACTTCACCAGCTTCGGTAATATGGGTTGATATTATAAATACAGAATTGTGTTTAAGCGCAAAAGCCATTGTAACAGCTATTGTTCCTTCATATGCATCCTTAACATTTGTTCCCCTGAACAGCTCATCAAATATGACCAGCAGCTTTTTGGAATGGCTTAACTCTTTGGCGATCTTTTTAAGTCGAAGTACTTCAGCATAAAAATGACTTATGCCCATACCTAAGTTATCGGGCAGATTGATGGTAGTATAAATACCATCCATTATTGAAAAGGAAATATCTTTTGCAGCCAATGGAAACCCCATGTGAGCCAGGTAAACATTAATCCCAAAAGACTTCATCAAAGTTGATTTCCCCGCCATATTTGCACCGGTTAAGAAAATAACATTACCTGCGGGTGTTATTTCCAAACTATTGGGAACAGCATTTTTTAGCAAGGGATGATAAAAGTCATTAATTGAGATATGGCAAGCGCTGCTATCTAACGCTCTGGGATAGGCGAACCCGTTTTTCGCACCTACTTTTCCTACGGTTATATATACATCCAGGTAATAGATGTGTTGCAACAGTTTAGTGACTTCGTGGTGGTGACTGAAGCGCAAAACCTTATCGTAGGCCGAGAGTTGCTCATGCGATAATTTGTTTTTGAGTGATTGTTTCAGCATTGGAATGAACGAGTCATGCGATAACTGATTCAGTATAGATTGTCTTTCACCTGCATAGGCCAAACATCCTGTAACTTCGTCATTATTTAAGAAATTTTGCAACCCTTGCAACAAACCGACGATTGCGGTTATGCCTTTCTGGATGTTCTTGAATATCGGATCAGTCGAAACAAGGCTGCTGATCTTTTGTCCAAGTCCTTGCTGAGCAACAAATCTTGTGCGCTCGTCACGTTCTGCTAAATATTGTTCAGCGCTATCAAATAATTCCTGCTCGAAGGAAAAATTGATTTGATGTTCAGCAAAATATTGAATGATACCGCTTCTGATATTTACATTATCCGGATTACTCAATGGATTACGAAACATATCTTCAAGCACCCGCGCTCCGCCCCTTGTCCGCGTTAGATTATATAACGCATACACCGAAGCACCCGCGCCTTTGCCGAATAATTCTAAATCTCCTAATGTCTGTGCATCTGTAGTAAACATATGATCGTTATTTTCTTCTGCGGCGAATCAGTAACACTGAACCAAAAATTAACAATACGGCAGGTAATACCCATATATACCATATTTTCAATAAGCCTACCCTATCGGTGCTTACGGTTACCCGATTATCCCTGGCATCAGGGCGGGAAGTATCAATAGGGAATTTCCCATAGCTTAACCAACTGAATAAGGCAGTGTTAAAAAAAAAGTTTGATGTTCTGGGCTGGTATCTTCTCAATTCTGCATTGCTCATGAAATCAGCATCGCCACTGATAACAATACGCTGCTCTTTGCCATTTATTTGCCGGTTTAAAGCTATGGCGGTTACGTAGGATGCCCCGGGCTTGCTATCTATGATCTTAGTATCTCCAGATGGTTGTTGTGGCGATTTAACAACACCTGTGCCGGTTGCCATAACAACGTTTATTTTTTTCGAGACCATTGCTCGTGTCCCTATATGTACCATCCCAGCGGGGGCCGCATTATTCTGGTCATTGGTGCCAACTAAATCGAGATCAGGGTTGTGCGCCGCTGTATTATGAATCGTTTTTGACCTCGTTTCAAGTAAAGGGTATATTTTAAATCCATTGGTTTCGGTATAATTAAGGGCGGCCATGCCATTAAAAGAAACAGGCAGCGTATCTATCGACGGTTTATCCAGCATTTTGGATAAATTAATTCCATGTTGTGTTAAATTTGGCAGCATCAACCACGGGGCATTGTCTTCACTTTTCTGCTCCAGCATACCATCTGTTAATTGTACACCTAAAGTTTTTAACAGTGGATTGATCAGCTGCTGCCTGCCAGGCTCACCGGCAATTAATAGGTTTCCACCTTTAG
>Ga0302300_1001754_pt1 | contig 11897 bp, 7 predicted proteins | sample III_Palsa_E1_1_FD_198756 | JGI IMG/M metagenome (GOLD analysis project Ga0302300, IMG submission 198756) | Peat permafrost microbial communities from Stordalen Mire near Abisko, Sweden - III_Palsa_E1_1 | ecosystem: Environmental > Terrestrial > Soil > Palsa > Peat permafrost | place: Sweden... | reverse complement strand
TCGACCTCTCAGCCTCGACTACGGAATATAAGGCTAGTTAAACCATTACTTTAACTACTACCTATCCGAAACGTTTATTGTCCTCTTAAAGCGGAAATTTCTTTCCTTTGTTCTTATATTTATTATTTGAAATTATAAGGTATTTATTAACCCTACTTTAAGGCAGCCAAAACATTATATACTCACCTGTACACCACTTCTAATGAAATTAATAGTATACGCTATTTATTAAATTAGACGTACGATTAGCATGTGTCAAGCACTTGGACAGCGTTCATTCAGAGCCATCATCAAACTCAATTCATTTATTGGTATAAATACTAATATACGTTATATTTTTTATCTATACCATTACTAATATACCTTAAACTTTAATATTAGAATATATGTATATTTATTTTTTTTTTATTTAAATTATCTTTTTTATTTTTTTTTGGATACAATTAAGCGGGGTCCTGTATTAGTTATTAGTCTATATTAAGGCTTAACCTAGAGCTTGAAAGTTCGTTAACATTATCATACTGTATAAAAATAAATATTTATATACATTTAGCTATAATTATTATAGAAATAAGTTTATTATTTTCTGTTTAATACTCAAATTTTAACTTAACAAACATTTCTTATATGTTTCGGCTTAATAAGCACCTGACTTTCCTATACTATAATTTAATGTAGCATTATACTCTTAGTAACACAAAAAAATTTCTTTTTTTTTTTTTTTTTAATTGAAAACTTTTAAACAAAATATTTATAAACAATACTATTTTTATGATTTACATTATTAATGTAAATCTAAAGCATCTTTAATATAACTACTAGTTAAAACGACAAAAACTTGGGCTTGTATAAAAGCTATTCCTAATTCTAAACCAGAGAATGCTATTATAAATGCTAAAGGTACTAAACCTAAAAAGAAAAAAATAAATCCCGAAGTCATAATATTATAAGTAAAACCTGCTAAGATATTTAATAACATATGACCACTTAGTATATTAGCACCTAATCTAAGACCTAAAGAAACATTTCTAGATAAGTATGATATAAACTCTATTAATACTAATAAAGGTAATAAGGCTAAAGGACAACCAGCTGGTACTAATAAAGAAAAAAATTCTAAACCATGTTTCTGGAATCCTAATATAGTTGCACCTAAAACTACAGTAAAACTAAGAGAAAATGTAAAAATAAAATGACTTGTTGAGGCAAAACTATAAGGAACCATACCTATTAAATTATTAACTAAAATGAATATAAATAAAGTATAGATAAATGGAAAGTATATTTGTCCTTTTGTAGGATTTATTTGATTTGTTACTATACTATGTATAGTAGCATATATTGTTTCTTGACTTATTGATCAGTTATTACTTACAACTTTATTGTAATTAGTTGCTAAAACATTTAATGTTAAGACTAAAATAGCACCTATAGTTAAATATAATCCTATATTAGTTAATGAGATGTGTAAGTTGGCTAGTATAGGCGCATCCAAACTTAATAAATTCCTAATTTCAAATTGATCTAAAGGACTTGGTATTGTTGTGTATAAAAAGTTAACCATTTTTGTTTATATTTTTAGTTTTAATTTTTATTGAAATATGACCTAAAGCTATTTTAATATAGTAATAAAAAAAAATATATATTAATTTTCATTATTGGATATTATAATTTGCTTATAAATATACGAGAAATAAATAAACGAACAAATCTAGGTAAAATGTATTTTGAAAATACGTATATCATTATTACAAGTAGTATGAAAGCAAAAGTTACTTGATTTATAAAATAAAAGGGAACTAATTGTGGCATTTTTTTTTTTATTATGTAGTTTCAATGTTATAATTATTTTTACATTATTATTTATTAAAAGAATAAAAACTTTATGGTCCTTGTTAAGAGTAATTATAATTGTAATTTTTATTATAAAGAATATAAAAAATATAAATATATTTTATTAGGGTTTTAATAACAATATATTTGTAAAGTTAACTTTAGTTATTATATATTAATGACGAAACTGAATAATGTAAACCATCTAAAATAGGTGCAGGGTAGATACCTAATATAACAGTAAATATAACTAGTGTAAATAAAATAAAGAACTCCCGTTTATTTACATCACTTATATTAGCTTCAAAAAATTTACTAAAGGATCCACCAAAAGCTATTCTATTAAACATATATATAGTATATGCAGCGGAGAAAACTATAGATGAACTAGCAAAAACACCTAATAAAGGTAATCTTTCAAATACTCCGTAAAGAGACATAAACTCTCCAACAAAATTTAAAGTAAGAGGCACTCCACAATTACCTAAAGATAATATAAAGAATAAAATAGAAAATAAAGGCATTACTTGAGCAATACCTCTATAGTAACTAATTAATCTAGTACCAGATCTATCATATAATACACCACCAGCACAAATAAATAAACCACTTGAAACAAACCCGTGGGCTAAACCTAAAGCTATTCCACCTTCTATACCTTGAATAGTATTACTAAACACACCTATAAGATAAACAGCAGCATGTGATACGGAACTATAAGCAATAAGTTCTTTAACATCTATTGTTCTTAAAGTACTAAAACTAGCATATATAATAGTTATAACACCAATTAAATATATAATATATGTATAATCTAGTGAAGCTTTAGGTAATAAAGGTAATATTAGTCTGAATATACCATATAAGCTTAATTTCAAAACTATAGCGGCTAATATGATACTACCACCTAAAGGAGATTCCACATGAGCTTTTAATAATCAAGTATTTAAAAATATAGTAGGTGTTTTTACAGCAAATGCTATAAATATACCATAAAATAAAAATAACTGTGTGGAATAATTAAAGTTAGTTTTATATAAAGCATCGAAATCAGTTGTTCCCATTATAGAAGACATAGCTAATATTGATAATAATAAGAATAAAGATCCAAATAATGTATATAAAAATAAATAAAAACTGGCTCTTACTTTATTACTAGATCCAAATAGTCCTATTAATATAAATAGAGGGGGTAATATACTCTCAAAAAAAATATAAAACAATAAAATATCTAACACTAAAAAGACTGCTAATAGTAATGTTTCTAATAATAAAATTATTATTACATATGATCTTACATTTTCGCTAATGGAATTTCAATTACTTAATAATGCAATAGGAGTTATTATAGTCGTTAACATAACAAAATATATAGATAACCCATCTAAACCTAAATAAAAGTCGAAATAACTAACTTCATGATATTCTTGAACAAATTGAAATTGATTACTACTAAAATCAAACAATATAAAAACAATTAAGGATATAAACAGATTAACTAGAGATGTACTTAAAGCTATTGTTTTTATACGTCTAATATCCAAAGATGTTAACTCATATGACATACCTGTCGATATGGTAAATATACCTAATATAGGTGTTAATAGTAAAGAAGTAAGTAACATAACAATAACACAACCAAAAACTAATTTCCCTCAGGGTTAAATAATTAATTTAACCTTTACTAGTACCATACACAACTGTAAAGTAAATACTAAATTTATTTTATGAGAATAAATTTACGTTTAGCGTACAAAAAACATATTGTATAAAAATAAGATAAATTTATATTATTTTTTTTTATTATATAATTTTGTACCTAAAATTAGGCTAATAAATTTTTAATAATTAATTAATTAACAATTAATTATGTTATTTATAACCATAATATGGCATTGAAATAGGTAAAAATTATAATAATGAAATATTACTAGGTATTATTTCAAAACTATATAATATACAAGGAACCAAAATAACAAACGCGATAACTATTGGCAATAAGACTGTTCAACAAAAGGACATTAATTGGTCAAAACGAATTCTAGGGAAAGATGCTCTTGCTCATATAAATACAAATATCATAATACAAGATTTAACACCTAATGTTAAACCGTAAATTAATCCTTCTATTATAGGATCTGAAAATATACTTTCTTTATTTAAATTGTTTATATAGTAATCAAAGTTAATATATTCCATAAAAAAAAATAAAGAAGGTAAATAATCATATAAATAACCCCCTAAAAATAATATACTAGTTAATATACATATTAAAACAATACTTGCATATTCAGCTAAGAAGAAGAAAACGAATATAACAGCAGCGTGTTCTGTCATAAAACCACTAACAAGCTCTGATTCAGCCTCCGCCAAATCAAAAGGAGCTCTATTAGTTTCTGCTATAGATCCTATAAAAAATATAATAAATACAGGGAATAATGGTACTATAAATCATATAGCTCTTTGAGCTTCTATATTAACAGTAAGATTTAAACTACCTGTTAACATTACAACAAGCAATATAGCAGAACTTAAGATTAATTCATAACTTATTAATTGAGCTGTACTTCTAAGTGAACCTAAAAAAGCATACTTACTATTTGCACTTCAACCTGCTAATAATATACCATATGTAGATAAAGAAGAAACTGCTAACATGTATAGTATACCTAAATTTAAATCATTTAGAGCTAAACCAGGTCCATATGGTACAACTAAATAACCTAATAATGAAAAAATTAAAGTTATAATAGGACCAAGGAAAAATAAACCTAAATTAGCTTGTGTAGGTGAAACATATTCTTTTAAAAGAAGTTTTAAAGCATCGGCAAATGCTTGTAAAAGACCATAATATCCTACTATATTAGGCCCTAATCTTCTTTGCATACTAGCCATTGTTTTTCTTTCGGCTACAGTTACATAAGCTACAGTTAATAAGACAGGCACAGTTACTAATAAAACTTCTAGAACAGAAATTAAAGTGGGTATATATAACATATTTGTGTGTTTTTTTTTTCTAAATTTTGTTTCAAAATAATAAATATTATTTAATTTTTAATTTTTATTTTAGGTTAAAAATAACTTTTTAATAGTAAACAGTTTAATTAGTCTACTAAAGTTATTTATTATTTAATATAATGTAAAGTTAGATGTGAGATAATAAATAATATTGAGATTAATTCTCATCTAAGATTCGAACTTAGATCTAAATATTAGAAGTATCCTGCTCTACCATTGAGCTAATGAGAGTTATATTTTTATGAATATAGCATTAAATTACTTTTTTTAGTATTCATATTTTTTTTTCATAAGATTGAATAATATATAAATTTAAATTAGGCAACGTATAATAATAAGAAAGCCATCATTAAAGCAAATAAACCTGTAGCTTCCGCAAAAGCGAAACCTAATATAGCGTATGAAAATAATTGACCTCTTAATGAGGGGTTTCTAGCCACACCTAATATTAATGCACCAAAAACTACACCAATACCCACACCTGCACCTATTAAACCTGTAGTAGCTAATCCTGTACCTATAATTTTTGCTGCTTGTATCATTTATTTATTTATAATAAATATCGTACAAAGGGAACCTTTATAATTTTTATCGGTTAAACATTTTTATTTTTATTAAAAATATTGAAAACATTTATTGTTATTAATTCGTATATAATAGTTAGGAATTATTGGTTTGGAAGTTAGTTATTTTTATATAGGGTTATGGAGGAATCGAACCCCATATTTAAGATCTGCAATCAAAACGTAGAACCATCTACAACATATCCCTAGTACATATATGTTTATATAAAGTACTCCTCTTACTCTATATATAATATATGTACCAATTATGTTACTTATAAAGTACTCCTCTTACTCTATAAATAACATATGTACCAATTACCCTTTAGTTAAGTTTAAACATAAATTATATAATTAATATTATTCATCTGGTTTTCTATTAATTTCTATAAATTCAATTCTAGAGTTAAGTAGAGTAGCTTTAGCTTCTGCGCGAATTTTTTTTTCGTTTAACTCATGCAAATCTCTAAAAATAGTATTTTTTAATCTATGTTCATAATCACTTGTAGGTATTTCTGGCACTTTTGATAATGTTTTTTGTGCATATGCTGTTTTTTCATTTATGACTTGTATGTACCTTAAGTAATTATCTCTTTGTTCTATAGCAGTTTTTAAATCCATTTTTTTAAACTGACTTAGAATATGAGAGTTATAATCAATATGTTTACATATTTCATCACGTAACGGTACTTCACCTCCTGGTACATTAAATCCAGGACCTGGATTTATTGTTTTAGGGAAGAATACTGATGCCGGATCAACACCAGGGAAAACTCTAGATCATGTAACAAAAGGTGGTTCTGTACAATGACCAGGTCCAAGTTCTACAGAATGCAATCTCTTATCAATACCCTTTCCTTTATCCATAGGTTTAGATTCACTTTCATTCTCAGCATTACTCTCAGTATTACCTTTATCTATACCCTTTCCTTTATCTGTTTGTTGGCTTGGATCAATTCTATCGTCAGATTCCATAGCATTATATAACTTTGGCTTAAAATCTGTTGATGAAGAACTATTACCACCCATTTTATCATAACTATAAAGGAATTGATTTAAATTAAAGTTAATACCTTTTAAACCTAAATATTCTGTTAATCAGCCTAAAGCAGCTGTATTAATCGTTCAACCAAGTAATCCTATAGCGACATTATTTCCTAATTCACAATATTGTATATGTAAATTTCCTGAAACCATCAATTTAATTAATGCTACCATTATAATGGTAACTAAAGCAGCAGCGAATTTAGCGAAAGTAAAATTCACTAGTAAAATGTTAATCGTTTTTTTTGTTGTTTGTATAAAGTTTTTCATAATTTTGTTTGGGTTTATCATAACATTAACGCAGTTATTGCCACGGTACTTTTTAAGCGGTCAAGTTGTACATCTCTTAAATGAAATAAACGTCTTTACATAAAATACTTCTTATATTAGGTCCTATTATCCTTATCCCTAGATTTAATCTAGAGTCCAGCGAGTCACATACAAACACCAGTGAGACAGCCCCAACAACTAAAGCGCTCAAAGAACCCTATACATGTACGGGAACTAACAAAATTTTCAATTATAACGTAATAATAAATGTAATAATTATCACATTTATGTAGTGCAATCATAAATAAATATACTTATGATTATTATAATCACAAATAAAAATATAATTATAATATTTTTATTTGTAATTCAACTATAGTCCTAATGCTTTTTGGTATACATTGAAAAAAAACTAAATAAGTATAAATGTAACAATTATATACTTTAAATACATCAAGACTGTTACCCATCTAAGATTTGAACTTAGATATAAATGTTAGGAATATTTCGCTTTACCATTAAGCTAATGGATATTATTCTTGTAATATATACTCTTTTTTTTATACCATACCATTACTAATATCCCTTAAATAATTAGCAGGTTAAATTATTTTTTATTTAAATAAAGAGTAATTAACCCCAGTACAAATAATACTTTGTAAAGGTAAACTTACAAATGCATGAGGTTTAGGCGGACTAGTTAATGCTCACTCAAGAGAATTATAACTTCTATTTAATAATGTTTGTAAACTATCACTATAGAATTGAGGAGTTAATCAAGGATATCTGCTAATAGCTTTACCTTCAACTAACTGTATATAAACTATATATAAGAATAATCATGTAGCTACTACACTAATAATACTACCGAAACTACTAATTAAATTTCATCCTGCAAATGCATCAGGATAATCACTAATTCTTCTAGGCATTCCTTGTAAACCTAAGAAATGTTGAGGGAAAAATGTAACATTAACTCCAATAAATAAAAGTCAGAAATGTACTTTAGCTAGCATTCCGTTATAATCTAAACCTAAAATCTTAGGTATTCAGAAGTATCATGCACTAAATAAGGCAAAAACTGCACCCATACTTAATACGTAATGAAAATGCGCAACAACATAGTAAGTATCGTGGAATGCAATATCAAGCGAAGCGTTAGCTAAAACAACCCCACTTAATCCACCTATTGTGAACATGAAAACGAAACCTAAGGCAAATAACATTGAAGATGTTAATTGTAAAGATCCCCCATAACATGTTGCCAATCAAGAAAATATTTTTATACCAGTTGGTACAGCAATAATCAATGTAGCAGCCGTGAAATATGCTCTTGTATCCACGTCTAAACCAACTGTATACATATGATGACTTCAAACAACAAATCCTAAAACACCTATAGACATCATGGCATAAACCATACCTAAATAACCAAACACACTCTTGTTAGAGTTAGCTGATATTGTTGTACTTATTATACCAAAACCAGGTATAATTAATATATAGACCTCTGGATGGCCGAAAAATCAGAAAAGATGTTGGTAAAGTATAGGGTCACCACCACCTGCAGCTTCAAAGAATGATGTATTAAAATTTCTATCCGTTAATAGCATTGTAATAGCACCAGCTAATACTGGTAATGATAGTAATAATAATACTGCTGTAACTATAACAGCTCACCCGAATAAAGCTAGTTTATGTAATCTTATACCAGGACTTCTCATATTTAGTATAGTAGTTATAAAGTTTATTGCACCTAATAAACTACTTATACCAGATAAGTGTAAAGCAAATATAGCTAAATCTACACTAGGTCCACTGTGACTTTGTACTCCACTTAATGGTGGATAAACAGTTCAACCAGTACCTGCCCCATTTTCTATACCACTAGCAAATAAAAATAATAGTAAAGCAGGAGGTAACAATCAAAAACTTATGTTATTAAGTCTAGGAAATGCCATATCAGGACCACCAACTAATAAAGGTAATAAAAAATTACCAAAACCACCGATTAAGGCAGGCATAACCATAAAAAATATCATTAATATAGCATGAGCAGTAATGATACTATTATATAGTTGATTATCTGCAATATATTGAACACCAGGTCCACTTAATTCTAATCTTATTAAAACAGAAAAAGCAGTACCTAATAATCCAGAGAATAAAGCAAATATTAGATATAATGTTCCTATATCCTTCGCATTTGAAGATAAGAATCAACGTTCAGTTCATAAAGAAATATTAGATTTTAATATTGATATCTTAGACTGATCGCTTTCTATATCATTAGGTTGCTCACCTGTTAAGTTTCTATTAAGTAAAACCTGAGCGGGCTCGGTAAGGGAAGCAGGATCAGGCAATCCATAACCCCACAACACTATTCGTAAACGTAATACAATTTATTACTAGCAATAGGTGGTATATATATTTAAAAGTTTACATTTTATTTTTAATTTAACGGGACTTACACTATTAATGAAAATTAATAATACACCAATTTATAATGGAGAATTATTTGCTTAGAAAAATAATTACGTATAATAAATTTAAATTATTTTTATTTATAATGAGAAAAATAATTTATAACTATAACCGGATTAAAATTTTTAGTTTCGGGTTGTGTTGCACTAAAATTACAAACAGTAATTTTTAGTATTTTTACAGGTTATCAATCAAACATATACCGCTTTATATTAATTACGTAAATCCATTAAACTATTTTCTATTATACTTACTAAAGGAACTATAATTAAAAAATGAGAAAAATATATTACTGTACTTATTTGACCAAATTCTATAAATGGTGATTCTACATGTTTGGCACCTAAAATCATTAATACTAAAAAATTAGCCACAAATATATAAAATACTATTTTACTTAAAGGTCTAAATTGTATACCTCTACTTCTACTTAAATCAGTAAATGGCATAACTAATAATGCTAAAATAGCAGTAAGCATAGCTATAACACCTAATAATTTATTAGGTATAGATCTTAATATAGCATAAAAAGGTAGTAAATATCACTCAGGAACTATAGCAGGAGGAGTTTGCATAGGGTTAGCCATAACATAGTTTTCACTATCTCCTAATGCATTAGGCATAAAGAATACTAATATACTTAATACTATTATAAATAAAAATATAGTAATTAAATCTTTAAATAAGAAATAAGGAGCAAAAGGTAATCTATCATAATTACCTGAAACACCTAAAGGATTTCCTGATCCTGCACTATCGTGAAGTGCTATTAAGTGCATTAATGCAAAAGCAGCTAATACAAAAGGTAACACAAAATGTAAAGCAAAAAATCTATTTAAAGTAGCATTATTAACACTAAATCCACCTCATAAAAATTCAACTATATCTTGTCCTATTCAAGGTATAGCACTCATAAGGTTAGTAATAACTGTTGCACCTCATAGGCTCATTTGACCATATGGTAAAACATAACCTAAAAAAGCTGTAACTATCATTAATAAAAATATAACTACACCTAAAACTCATACTAATGTTCTAGGTGCTCTGTACGATCCATAATATAAACCTCTACCCATATGTAAATAAACTAAAAAGAAGAAAGCTGAAGCAGTATTACTGTGTAAATAACGTATTAATCATCCATTATTAACATCACGCATAATATGTTCTATTGAATTAAAAGCTTCTAATACGCTAGGATTATAATGCATAGCTAAGGTTACACCTGTAATTATTTGTATAACTAAACAAACAGCTAATAAAGAACCAAAATTTCATAAATAGCTTATATTAGAGGGTTGTGGTGAATCAATCATATATGAATTAATCAATTTTAATAAAGGATGACTCTTGAAAATTCTCATGGTTAAATTAAAATATTGTTTTCTTTTTTATTATAGAAGTTATAAAGGAAAAAAAGTTCTCTAGAAGTTAAATTTAACTATATAAATTAGTTAAGGGAATATTATATTATCTCTGTAGGTGTATGTATTACACATTACTAAATAACCTTAAAAAAGGGCTATTACTTTTTTTTTGTCTATAAACCTAAAATTAAAGTTATATTAATATACCTAAATTATTTTAAGTATATATATTAATAATTAATATAATTTTTTTAAATTAATACTAATACTATAAAGTGCCAATAATAGTAATAATAATAAACTATTATCAACTATACTTAAATAAGGTATTAATAGATAGAAAATAAGACCTATTAATATATATAAAGCATAACTTGTAATAACACCTGTATCTAAACTGGATATATTTCTACTTAAAAGAATTAAACCTTTTTCTAAACCAAAAGGTCCTAATAACTCTACACTACCTTTATCTATAACTTTAGTAGTTTGACCTCCTAATTTTAAAACAAGTCCTGTTATATACTTATTATAAAACAATTCAATTAAGAAACGTTGATTAAAGAATCCGAATATATTATAACCTAATCTAGAAAATTTGAATTGAAGAATAACTTTAGGTAAAAACTCTGAAAATATTATAGCTATAATACTAAGAGATACAGTAAATATTAAAGGTAATAATTTAAATAATGTAGGTACAGCGAACTCAGTATCTAACATTATTTCATGTGTAGGATGAATAAATAAACTATTATCAGAAAAAAAAGCAGAACCCAATCCTATAAATATATCTTTAGTTATATAACCAAAGAATATAGAGAATATAGCTAATATGATTAAAGGTAAACTCATAAATATATCACCTTCATGAGCATTTTTATAGTTAACAACTGGTCCGTTAGGATTAGTTAAAAAAGTTAAGTATAAAACTTTAACTGAGTATAGAGTGGTGAACATAGCACCTATAGTAGCAATAAAATATACAATTGTACCACTAAAATAGAATTGTCCGTATGCAGATTCTAATATAAAATCTTTACTATAGAATCCGGTCATAAAAGGGAAAGCTACTAAACTAAGACTTGCTATTAACATTACAGAATAAGTTAAAGGTAAAAAAGGCCTTAAACCACCATATTTTCTAAAATCTTGGTTATCGGCTACTGCATGAATTACAGCTCCTGCACCTAAGAACAGTAGCCCTTTATAAAAAGCATGATTAACTAAATGAAATAAAGCTATGTTATATGAAGATAATCCAACAGCTATCACCATCATTCCTAATTGGCTCATAGTAGAGTAGGCAATAACTTTT
>Ga0302300_1001752_pt1 | contig 11905 bp, 8 predicted proteins | sample III_Palsa_E1_1_FD_198756 | JGI IMG/M metagenome (GOLD analysis project Ga0302300, IMG submission 198756) | Peat permafrost microbial communities from Stordalen Mire near Abisko, Sweden - III_Palsa_E1_1 | ecosystem: Environmental > Terrestrial > Soil > Palsa > Peat permafrost | place: Sweden... | reverse complement strand
ATATATGATTATACAAGTATGATCTACATTTGATCTGTGCATACAATTATCCACAGCCATCTGTAAATTATATTCGTATAAATTAGAATAGTATATGTTTATATATTTTGGTTCATTACATATGAACTATGTAAGCCGTTTGGCACAGCCTACCTTCGGTTTGTGAGACTAAGTCTTTTCACTACGTTTATCACAAGTAGCGAGCTGCGACAAGCGACAAACGCAGTGACAGGCGCTAAGCAACTAACCACAAATAATATGTAGGTAAAACTGGTATTACTACATAATATTTATATAATATTCGTGTAGTTAACCAACCACTAATATTATATAATAATACTTGTATCCAGCATAGCTTACCTTCGGTTTACATTAATAAATAATTACCTGGTAATTATTTACCTATACTCGTATAATTATATAATACTTGTAGTTAGTTGGTTACACAATTATTATGTAATAACTCTTATACATTACAATAATAAATAGTATTATTACCTGATATAAGTTATTGTTAGAATAAGTTAATAATCATCCATTCACTCTAATATTATAAATATAGTTGTTACTACAAGTTTAACTTGTAGTATATAATAATGTATAATTACACGCCTATCTGTGTATTTTAATCATCCACAATGTTTACATGGTAATATTGTGTATCATTATAATAATTTTTGAGTTTACAATTACTTAATATTCATAATATTGTATATTATACCTTATTATAAATAATGGGAAAATAAAATATGTATTTGATACATATTTAGTTAATAGCTGCTGTCACGGATCCAGACTATGTGTATACAATAAGGTTCCGGGCCCATGGGACAATGGCATAACCATCATTGTACACATTGTTGGTTGTCCAAATATTAATCTACCATGTGAAAACACAAAACCATCAATGATAATATGACCTTGATTACAATTGTTATCTACTGATAACAATACAGAAAACATTGCTGTCCACTTAAATATACCATTAGGTATGCCCCTCTCTCACAATAGGCCTCAAACATAGAACGTGTACCCAAAAGTCAAATACAACAAAATTATGCATGAATCATGTTTGATAACCATATAAGTGATCATATTCAAAATTTAACGTATATTCATCTTCATCATATTTTAACCAAGTGGTTACCATGGATAGTTTTACCTATTAGACTAAAATTGGTTTTAGTGTTATCAACATGTGGTTTGATGTTAATAGTCACTAAGTAGCATAACTCAAGATTAGTAGTATCAATCATTACTTCATGTGTTACAAATTTATTATCCTTAACATTATGATTATAACAGTTATCTATATCACTGTATTTACAATTACAATTATATCTATCTATTTTAATCATACCATTATCAATCGTATATTAGCTAATATAATCGTTACCAGCTTGGTAACTAATAATATAATGTACAGTTCCAAGTACATCTATTACATGATGTATATCATCCATATTGTAATCATACATATTTGTATTCTCATTTAGTAAATTGCAACTGTATATCTTACGATGTATTTGGTAGAAACTAATACATTGTGACATCTCTTTCATTATAGTATGAGATCACTCAACTTTGTCATCTTCATAATCAATTTATCACTATATATTTTAGTGTTTAATTAAAATATGTAATGTATGTTAATTAAGCTAGGTAAACTACAATATTAACTTAATTAATATACTGTTAAAATACTTGTTGTAATGATATAATTGTTAACTCTACAAATATATACATCTACAAAGAGAAGTAATGAGTTATTATCTCTAATATCTCTAATATGTTTACATATTAAAATACCAAAATGACATAACATTACATAACTTATTAAATTTAACAATACTCCAAGTACTGTTGATAGTATACAATTTTGTATTTACAGTGTAAATGCATGTGGTTAACACATTTTTAATTAATTATTAGAGACAATAAACTAAATCATATATTATATACTGTTAATAGTTATTAACAAAATTCAATTGTATACATGATAATATTCACTACTATTTGTAATTATATTATTACCTATATATTATTGTTGGGTGAGAAAGATAATATAAGTATGTAATTACAACATAAAAACATATTAACGTTATATATTAACACTGTGTATTATACAGATAGGATGTTAACAAATGTGATAATATAATACATAATGTACTACTTTGATATTTTAATTATTAGTTATATCTTATACTAATAAGTATAAACAAGATAAACATATACTAAATGTCTACAATATACTAACAACATTGTTTACTGTCATCATTATAATTCTGTTAATAGGTAAACTTTTATTATACATATTAAATATAGGTACCCAATACACTTACAATTATTGTAATGGGTATAGAATGATGTCAATACCAGCTGATGTGAAAAACTTGTTAATACAAACCTTATCACAACTACACATTATTTGTAGTATTGACTCCATGATCTCAGGTGGTAACTTATCAAAGTAGGATAGAAAACTGTTAGTCTTGTCATCATAACATATCATATAACCATCGCGACAAAGGAAATACAACCCTAAATACATAAGTGGTTTAGATTTTGTTATTTGCCTATCAAAATAATATAACCTTGTAATCATATCTTCACCATAATCACGACTATCACGACTATTATCACTATCACTATCACTATCACTACTATTACTACTATCATCATCATCATCTATTTCAATGGGGTCATCGTCATCGTTAGTGTTGGTATTATCATCGTTGTCATCGTCATTGTTAGTGTTGGTATCACTATCATTATCACTGTCATTATCACTGTCGAATATATCAATAGCGTAATGACAACCTATCCTCTGTGAATACTTAATGCTCCATCCATGTCTATCATCGTTTGACCAATTGGTTCGACAGGTAACATCTCCATTATTATTATATTCTATCGTTGGACCATGTCTATTACCATAACAATAATTTGTGATTTTAGATATACGATTTATGAGGGAGTATCGGTAATACTCAAATGACAAACCATGATCTTTACCCTCAACACGTGTGACAATTCTACATAGTTTGTTACTGAAGCCATTCATTGGCGTGGGAGCATAATTTAACCAGTTAATCTTATCTTGTCTATCAAATGATGTCCATTCTCGGAATAATCCATGATGCCTATCATTGTGAATACAACACTCACTATATGTTATAGTTTTGTATTCTTCATCATCAAAGATATACTTCATCAAATAGTAAATTCCATAATGAAAAAAGAAAATCTTCTTGCAATCATGCAGATAATAACTAGGTACAAAAATATCCACTCTAGCAAACTTATCTTCATTTGTTGGTAGTTGACAACTAACTAATTGAGTGTAATTAACATGATGTGCATCATACCTCATATTGCTAGTTGACAACTCACACCTGTCATTATCATTTGGAAATAGTGTGATTGCACTCGAGAAATATCTAGCTGGTGTGTGTTGGAAGAAGTAACACTTATCCTCATGAAATAACACTAAACATATAATATCTTCTAACCATCTATTATTGTACAACTGTCTATTATTGGCATTTAACCATGTCCCAATATTGTGACACTTCAAGTTCCACATTCGAAATAAACCAGTGACCACATTACAATAATAAAACAACCATAGTTGTCTGTCTTTAACAGTAACAGTAATATAACCTTTTGTCAAATATGGTGTTAATTGTATCTCATGTCTAGTCCTCCCTCCTCTTTCTTGTCTTCCTCTTTCTTGTCTTCCTCTTTCTTGTCCTCCTCTTTCTTGTCCTCCTTGTTCCTGTGTTAAATTATTATTATAAACAGACTTTTTAAACTTGGATAATGTTGTGTAGTTAGTAACATTTATAATATCAGTATTCAGATCATTAGTGTTTATATCTACATCATTTAAAACACTTACATTTTGTATGTTGATAAGTTCAAAGATGTAATCTACGATTTTGTCAACCATATTATTATTGGTGACCATTTCATGGTTTTAATATTAAAATTATCATGTTTCAAATAGTACAACAGACTATTCCAAATAGTCTTTATTGTGTTTACATTATCTGATATATATATATATAATTGTTATTTAGCGCTTGTCACTGTGTTTGCCAGAGGCTAGCTTCGATTTGGCATAGCCATTTCTCTCTCAGTATACCTTCGGTTTGTCGCTTGTTGCAGCTTTTTTCTCTTTCAGGTATTTTCTCTATCGGACATACCTTCGGTTTATATTATATGATATACATAAACTATAATGTTATACTTTTTTATCATCCCTATATACACACCTCCTCCCCTTTTTTCTCTTACTAGTATTATTATCATAACAATAAATATATTATACTTGTAGGATCACATAATTATCGTGGTTAGTTGTATACACGAATTTTATGTAATTATACCAATATTATTCAGAGTTGGATAAGACAAAAGAGGGGAAGTTGGGGATTATTAAGGAATATTGGGAAATACTTTTTTTTTCATATCCCAATATTCCTTAATAATCCCCAACTTCCCCAACTTCCTCACCTTACCCTTCTTTCCTTTCTTACTTTTTTCTTCCTTATCTCACACCGTATGATGTTAGTGTAATTACATAATATCCGTGTAAGCAACTAACCACGAATAGTATGTGTTTTATTGGTATTAAAGTACTATCCAACACCGAATAAACCAAAGAATATTTAGTGTTATATAACACAAATAATATATGGATCATACTCTTATAATTACATAATCTTTGTGGTTAGTTGGATACACAAATATTATGTAACTACACTTGTATGATACAAGATTAGTATTTTGTTTAGCAAAGCTCACCTACGATGTAATCTCTTCTCTCTGGAGTACATATACCTTCGGTTCGGTTTACCAAAGGTTAGCTGGTTTTTATACAATTATGATTGTGTATGAACTGTGTAAGCCAAAGGTTGGTCCTTCTCTGGTCTGGTCTGGTCTGAAGTGTGAGATGAAGTGTGAGATGAAGTGTGAGATGAAGTGTGAAATGAAATGTGAGATGAAGTGTGAGATGAAGTGTGAGATGAAGTGTGAGATGAAGTGTGAGATGAAGTGTGAGATGAAATGGGACATAAACTGAGAGATGAGCTGCGACAAGCGCAGCGCTAAGCAACTATCTACAAATATTCATAATTATTACGTGGTAGATACTAAAATATTCACATGAATATTGTGGATGATTGCTTACACAGATTGCATGAGATAATACTTATATTTACATAGATAAACAACTATGTTCAACACAATATTTTCTTTATCGCTCATTATTTTAATTAGAGAGATGATAGGTGTGTTGAAAACAACTCCCTATGTTTGTTCTATTCACAATTTGCGTATAGTTAGTATAGATATTATGTATATATTTTTGTAATTACATAATATCCGTGTAAACCGCAGGTAGGCTTCGCCAGAGAGAAAAGCTGCGCTAAACAACTAACCACGAATATTATGTTAATATACTAATAACAACTAAGATATTTATGTGATTGATATTATGTGGTATTATAATTAATATACAACACATTCACATAATATTCGTGGTTAGTTGTTTAGCGCAGCTTTTCTCTCTGAGACATACCTTCGGTTTACACGGATATTGTGTAATTACATTAGTACATACATGATATTTATAAAAATATCTTTGTAATGTAGATATGAATAATAATAATTTAATATATTGTTGTAGTAAAATGGATAAGATGGATAAGATGGATAAGATGGATAAGATGGATGATGAAGATCATGAATCGTTAATATGTAAATATGTATCTGACTGTGCTATCGATGACGATGATTCCATTATACTACAGTGGCAACATATGTTAAGAAACAAAAATGTAGTTTACAACCAAGACCACTTTGCATCCAAATTATATTGTACTGAGAACAATCGAATTCGTAACAATAATAGAAAAAGAGTTGAGTCATATGTTTGTATAGAATTTCCTAATTGGGATGATCTCAACGAAACCAAGAAACAATTATATTTGGTGTGGGCAGACAAACTAAAATGGTAATTAGAAATGGTAATTAGAAATGGTAATTAGAAATGGTAATTAAACATAGTAGTCGAGTGTAATTAATTAAAATAATTGTTAATTTGTTATGATTGTTATCATAACAATCATAATTACAACAGTAACAAAAACACTAATCAATAAACTGTTTATTGATAGGAGAGACGTTTAATACACGCATCATAAGTAAATGTATTATACCTTATTGTTTGTATACCAACTATGTTATAAACGATACAATAACAAAATTAAAACAACACAATATACTTATATCATGTAATAATAATTATATACAATTGGTTTATTTGTTCAACTCTCCTTAAAATTTTTAACTACGATAAATATTAATTAATGTATACATATTATAATATTTTAAATATTATAACATATGTTAATAGACAAGAAGAATAAAAAGTATAGTTGACGAGAGTAAGATGGGTATAATATGGGTACTAGGTCAAATTATCACGAGGAAGGGTTATAACTGATCATGTTACAAATATGAAAATAATATGATTAATTATATTATGTTTAATAAAAAATATGGAGGTGAATCAAACTTATGATGATAGTGATTGTAGTATGAGTGTTGACCACGATGATAGTAATAATGCTAAAAAACAAGAGGTGGATAAGTTTTATCAGTTATGTAACCGTTACAAACCAAAGGTGCAATTGGTAATTAAGAAGGATGCTAATGATAACAGATTACTGGAATATGAGACGGAGACAATTACTGAGCCAGTATTTCCAGTGACTGAGGAAGATATACAGTTTGCTAAGTCATGGTTAGATGATCCAAACTGTAATGTTAATAATGTTACTGTCAGAGGATCATACTTTCATATAGCAGTAAACCAAAAACACTTCGAGTTAGCCCAACTAATCATTAGTCATAACAATAGGTATGACTTCAGTCTGTTAAAGACAGATAATAGTATTATGTTATGGTTACTGTGTGTTTACGACCAACTTGATCTGTTAAAAACCATCATGTCGGATTCACGATTTGACGGAGATATGTTAAATAACAAGCATGACTGGTGTGGTGGAGGAACTATACTTCACAGGATTTGTTCGAATGATAAATTAGCTTGCGATGGTGAGTTAATTAAATTAGTAGTTAACAATAGTAAATTTACCTGTTTGAATTACGTTAATGAGGACAATCAAACTGCCCTAATGAAACTCTGTTATCAGATTCACACAGTGGTAAATTTGGACACAATAAAAATTATTACTGAGCATAAAAACTTCGACGTCAATACGTTAGTGCTTGGCACTAGAGATCAAGGTTGTACACCGGTAACGATATCGTTGTCCAAGGATGACGTATTTGTGTACATGTTAAAACTAGTAGATAAATATGAACTATTATCTAACTTCAATACCAAACGATCTCTGTTTGCTAAAGAGGCCTATGGTTTAAGTATTTTTGACTCAGTGGCCACGCATGATGACTATTACAACAGTTGTTGTGAAATTATTAAGTTTGTGGAATTGCATGATATGCGAGATATCATTTGGGATAACTTGTTAAAGGTTAAAATATGTTATACTGGTATGAAGGTATTCAAATTGCTAAAAGCATACAAAACCAAACCTGATTTCACGATTGACAGTCTGATTAATAACACTTATGACCACAATTACGAACCTAACTACTTCCGTGATTTTCCAAAAGAAGCGATTACTAAGGTTACAGATTGGTACTTGTATGGTAAACGTTAACCAAAATTCACACACACACACAAAATAACACCCAAACTACTATTCTAAATAGTAGTATTTGTATCTATTTTATTACAACAATTATAACAAAGTAATGTTAAAGATAACTACCCACAAATATTTGTGTATCAATATAAGTAACTATGCATAGTTACTTATATTAACATACTCGGATTACTACATGTTATTCGTGGTGAGTTGAACACACGGATGTTATGTAATCACCTGGTATGTGACAATTAATGACAACAATTACTATTCGGAATGGTAATATATGCTTAGTATAAATTGTGTATGTAACAATAAATATTACTACATAATAACAATACGTAATAGTGATAAAGTATAAGTTATACCATAGTTTACCATATTTTCTAATCTTGCTGGGTAAGATTACTGTTAACAAATAACATTACTATTATCAACCATTATATGGATAAACTAACATTAGACACATAACTTAATTTTCATTACACCATTATAATTAGTACTACACTAATTATTAATTGGATGTATATTTTGGTCGAATATATAATATATTATTACACATGATAAACATAAAATTATATGTTTATCATGTGTAATAATTTTTACACATGATAAACTTTTATCCTTGAATAGATGAAGGAAGAAAGGAAGAAAGGAAGAAAGGAAGAAAGGAAGAAAGGAAGGAAGAAAGGAAGAAAGGAAGAAAGGAAGAAAGGAAGAAAGGAAGAAAGGAAGAAAGGAAGAAAGGAAGAAAGGAAGAAAGGAAGAAAGGAAGGAATGAAGGAAGGATAATTAGTATATAAATGAATGTGTATGTTGGTAATTACACAGATATTATGTAATTACCCTTGTATTATATAATATTAATAATAATAATAGTTACTATTTAGTATAGTAATATAATATATATATATATATATATATATATATATTATAATAATACATATGTTACTATTGTAAATCTATGTGATACAAAAATATAACATGGAGTGATGTTTTGTTGGTATATATATGTGTATGTTCAAAAGTAATAGTTTACCAACTATAATGTTGTAATGACTAGTATTTAGTTTAATATGGTTTGAATTAACATATAATAATTATATGTTCATAGGTTAATAAATTTCGAAATGTTCGTATATTGGGGAGGGGCTACAAGTGTGTCCTAGTTTTGTTATGTTGATAGTTAATAACAAAACTGTAAACTTTATACAACAACGTTAAATCGTTACTATCATTGTAATATTAAATATGTAATAAATGCGAATATTTGTATATTAATTTAATAATACCCATCAATACCAGTGATAATACCAGTGATAATACCACATTTAATTTTAACATTACATCTGTCGGGTTTAAAATTAAGGTGAATGGGTAATGTTTCATTATCCGACTCCACCACTCTAACTTACCTCCTGTAATTTTTGACTTCACTCATACTTTTGCCAATCAATGAACTATCACACATGTGATAATAATGCTTGGTAAGAATATGTCCCATTTTCAATTACTTTATATATTAAAAATTTAATATATTACCACATGTTGATCAACTTTAACTCATTGAGAAAAAGATACATATGCTTTACTATAATAAGTAAACTAATATAATAACATAACATCTTCGTGAATAATTACATTGTTATGGTAGTTTACTTATCAATAAACGAGAACAGGTGTATGTGAGTGATTAGAGGAAGATAAACAAAGTGATATTAATACAACAAATCCAGGAGGTGCTATTTCACCCAAAAAGTAAATGTACGCTAATCACAGTTTTCATAAAGCTATCAGGTTAAACAAGATTAGATGTATTAAACGTATGTTAAAACATAATGAAGTGGGTATTAATACCCAGTATCTTGGTCTGACATGGATACATCATTGTATTATACATTCAAATAGCACGTTTGAGTTAATTGTTAATCATCCAAATATTGACCCTAATATCAAGTCACAAATAGATAATCTTACACCTTTAATGTTTGCCATCAAACAACAAGATATTACTGCCTGTCTATCATTGATATCAAATCCTAATACTATCATAGATGATACCACATTGAAATCATTACTAACTTTTGTTGTTGACTATGGCACCGGTTACAATCTTAATAATATTATTATGGAAGTGTTGGAGAATCCAAAATGTAATATTGTTGTAATTCCAAACTATGCTATTTTTGCAAGTGTACTGTCAAGCTCAAAGGTAAACTTCAACAATATATTGACTGCTATTACCCATGATAATAATAAGATTATACAACCAGAATGGTATGCTAAATATCTTAATAAAGCGTTACTTAATAATTATATTGTGGGTATTGATAGGTTAATACAACTTGATCGCAAGTTGGTTGATAAGATTATAATTCATGGTAGCCGGCATTTTATTTTTGCTTTTAATATTGACTGTTATAGTATGTTTGAATTATTCGTTAAACACAAACTTAATCCCAATGTAGCTTATGAATCTGGTATATCATTACTATATATTGTTGCTAGAGGATTTGCTGATAATAATGTTAGACACATTAAATATTTAAAATTATTATTGACATATCCTGACATTAATGTCAATAATATTGTAGATAATAAAGGTCGATTACCACCAATGCCAGAAACCAGTATTGAAGTTTTGCTATCAAATCCAAAATTTCGTGTAACAACACCAATTGTAAAAACAATGTATATGAATACTGGTATGAATATAGTTAACATAACAATATTCAATGAGTTATGTACATTAATTTCATCATTAAAAATCCACAAGAAGTTACTTATTAAGTTTATCACTGAAATCATGGCAATTACAAAACAAAATACAATAGATAAGAAACAATTTTACTATGATAATTGTAATAGGCACACGCAATGGTTGATAGATTCATACTTGCAATATAATAATATCTTATATCAGTGGATTGCTGATATTCAGGAACCAATATCGTTTATGTTTGTGTTAACAGTACTATTGTGTGATGAATATTTGGTTATTACACCTACTGATCAACTACAGTTAGTAACTAAGGAACAGCAGTCAACTATCAAATGGTTCAACATTGCTCGTCAATTACCAATGGAACTTCAAATGTTACTGAGTCATCGAACTTTTGGGTCTAACAAACAATTTGTTCACATTAAAGTTGTTAACTGTGTGGCTAGTAATTTAGTTACCAAATACCATGATGACGACGTACGTTGTAACAGTAAATTTAATCATTCGAATACCAGCCCATTCATGAGCAATAATATAATCACAAATCATAATACATCGTTTGACAACACACAAACTTATGGTTTACCTTCTCGTACTAGTTCACATGGTACACTTCCTGTCCAGTCCTCCATTCATCAGTAAACTACAAACTTATTTATATCACGTAAGTTTATGTTTTACCATATCTTCTAATCTTGCTAAGTAAGATTATTACTAATAATTATCATATTACATTATTATTGTGAGTATAGTATTTGTCATTGTCACTTGACCTATTAATATACAAACTTTATGTATTCTAATATCATCATAACAAATTGTATTTGTTATATGGATTATAGTGTCTGTGTTGTTTAATTATATATATATATATATATAGTAAATATAAATACATCTTGTATAATATTAAGTAAGATTTATGTCATTAACTACAATGGCATGATAGCAAATAATAGTGTTAGTCGAATAAAACACTACTTACAGTATTTTGTATTACTAATATATTTAACATTATATTATGTAAATGTATTATTGGTAACAGGAGGAAATTTATATGTTAACATAACATATAACGTATAGATTATAGTATTAATATTTATATGTTAACATATAATCATGTATATCCAAAAATTATGTAAAATATAAACATTACAATATTAATTACAATATTCACCACGATATGATTATTATTTTTTATACTATTTATATTTGTGTGTGTGTTGATGTGTTTGATATATTTTATGTTTATGAACTGACAGCAAACATATTTATCAAAAATCTTAAAGAATTCAAAATATTATAAAATTGTTGTGAATTTGGAAACAAAGAAATTGTCGGGAGAGACAATTTTATAATATTTTGATTCCTTTAAGATTTTTGACAAAAATGTTTGTTGGGCAGGTATTTATATTCCAATAATAGACTATCTTCTATGTATTAT
>Ga0302300_1001750_pt1 | contig 11912 bp, 6 predicted proteins | sample III_Palsa_E1_1_FD_198756 | JGI IMG/M metagenome (GOLD analysis project Ga0302300, IMG submission 198756) | Peat permafrost microbial communities from Stordalen Mire near Abisko, Sweden - III_Palsa_E1_1 | ecosystem: Environmental > Terrestrial > Soil > Palsa > Peat permafrost | place: Sweden... | reverse complement strand
ATGGATTGTTAAGGGTATGGATTGTTAAGGGTATGGATTGTTAAGGGTATGGATTGTTAAGGGTATGGATTGTTAAGGGTATGGATTGTTAAGGGTATGGATTGTTAAGGGTATGGATTGTTAAGGGTAAGTGTTAATAGTACAATTTAATCTTGCTTCTCTAAATGGTTAAATATTAATAGTATAATTCCAATACCGTTAATATTTAGATATAACAAGTACATTATACACTGGTGATGAGGGAGTATAACATAATATATAGTGATATACTGATGGTACATATACATGTTACTTTAACAGTAGAGAAGATATTATCACTGGTGTGTAAATTACAAAATGGTAGTTATAAAATGGTAGTTATAAAATGGTAGTTATAAAATGGTAGTTATAAAATGGTAGCCACCCATCACAAGATCAAACAATTAACCACTAATACTTTTACTATCGTTATTTACCATAACAATCTATGTCTCCATTTAAGTTGTATATATATATACCTCTAACTACTAAAAGAATAACTATATTATTCCTACATAAGTAAACATTACTTAATTTGTTTAAACAATATACATATTATACTAATTATTAATAACAACAAGTGTTTTATTGAATATAGTAAGACTCGTTGGTCACAACAACCTTGTTGTGTAGTGATGATATAATAGTAACAAACAATCAAACCAGATAGTCATAATAGTATTATTACTAATGTAATTAATGTATATCAATAATACATTACTTTTGTAATGAACATAGAGTAGGGTGAAGTGAAGTGAATTAATGTAGCACATGTTAATATTGTGTAATAAATTAATTCTGTCCCAACACATAATCTGAACAATGTGTTGTATTGTTGAAGGTTTATTGATCTCTTGGAGAGATCAAACATAATGACACTGTTTTATTATTGTTTAATATCATGGATGTACTCATCATCGGAGATGACGTTACCATCAAGGTCATACTCAAGCCAACGACCATGACGTTTACCATTAACATAATACCCTTCAGATTCGAGAGTGTGTTGTTCATCATCATACCATTCTTTCCATAAACCGGAGCGGTTACCATTGTCGTAATACATTTCGGACTTAACGGTATGAAGATCATTATTATACCAATCCACCCATAGACCATGTCTTTTATCGTCTACGTACTGTCCTTCATATAAAAGTGTATGGTTTTCATTATTGTGCCATTTTTTCCATAAACCATTCCTTCGACCATTGATATAATATCGCTCATAAGAGAGTGTGTGATTCTCATTATCGTACCATCCTCTTTGTAAACCATCTGATTTATCATTAGTATAATGCAACTCAGACTCTAATCTATGTTGACTATTATTATACCATTGTTTCCAAACACCCTGCCTTTTACGACTATCACGATAACACTCACTTATTATGTTATTTTTTGCGGAATAGGTTGTTCGTTTACTATATCCAACTTCTTCGGTATTATTCATTTCATGTTTTGGTATATTTACGATATGATACGTGCTAACAACTGTGTCATGATAATCATTAACTTTTGCAAAGTTATTATAGTAAATTTCATTATCATTGTTGACCTTAATAACCACATTTTGGTTGAGTTTATTCCATTGTACCATAAACAAATCGTTATCCAGTAGATATTGTGGAATGAAGTCATAAGGTGCTAAAACAAAAAATGACCATTGCAGATCATCATTAAACTCGTTGTACACCATATTACACATATATGACCAATTGTTAAATGTCTGTTGAACACAATATTTAAAGTAACCATCATCGGCAAGTAGAGTACTCAGGTGAAAGCATAAAAGTAAACTCGTTCGATTGGTAATTGGCACTTTGTTATCATTTGAATAGTTGGTATACGTGTCAATGACAGTACAATACTTATCGGGAATTGGAATAGTAACATCTACGTTGTCGTATAGTTTAACAATATCTTTAATGTATTCTGAACCAGCATCTCTATCATATGGAATGTTAATTTCTTTGTCACCACAAGTAATAATAGGCATTTTATACCGTTAAAATAATTAAAATCAATTTAGTTTATAACCTATCATCATACACCATTTAGTTGTAAAAGATGTTATATTCCACACAAATATTGTTATGTGGAATACATTAATTTAATATAGTACATATATCTATATGTACTGTTTATAGTGTAACATATACTAAAATGTATACCAAAACTAAAAATGTTGGAAACTTGTTAATTTGTTGTAATGTGATAGTTAACACACAAATCTGTATACAATGTAATTATGTACTAGTCTAATTCGAGATAATAATTATCATTCAAACATAGTATACTTACTCATTACATTATTGTTGTTTCTTACAACAAATTAAATTTGTTACATGGTGTAACAAATAACCCTCAAGTCTCTACGTATAGATAATACACCTGATGTTCTACAATATATTATTTCCATAGTATGTATTACATATTGTATAGTTGTTAACACATAATATTTTAAACTAACTAAACATGTTCAACACATACAACACTTTAAAATTATATAAAAACAAAAGTATTGCGGATGTTAAGTATTTACATATCAATGGGATATTATCTGTTACATGGTGTAACACACTACTTTAATTTATCGTATAACAACAATAGTGATATACAATAGATATAACATTATAATTAATGTTTTGAATTGTTGTATTGTGTGTTATAACATATATTACTTATTTGTTAAGAAGATATTTAATACCTACAATACTTTTGGTTTTTATGGTTTTTAAAAATATGTGTGTAGTATAACTTAACCACGTTTTTAAGTATTTACATACCCCCCTATACAAACACATAATGGAAGTGTCATAAACATAACATATTTTAGGTAATAATTGTATTGTTGCTGTTACTAGTAAACATAAAACTATATGTTTGTTTAAACAATATGTTATATGAGTATAAACATGGTTAACATTTTAGTTGTTATATGGTATGTAGTTTAGTTAATACATTATAAAATAAAAGTGACTATTGGTTATATTTACACCTGAAATCGAACATGGTGAATAGACAACTAGCTATTTGTAAACAGTTGAAAAGACAAATTAAGGATGTAAAATTGAATACCAGTAATGGTATATTAAGACTAATTCAAGCTAATCCTCATGAACATTGGAACATGTATAACATATCTCGAAACCCAAATGTGTCAATGTCATTTGTTGAAGCACATCCGGAAATCGAATGGTCAACACAAGGTTTATCTGCAAACCCAAATTTGGACATGGATTACATTAAAAGACATCCTCATATGAGGTGGAGCAGTATTGGTATGTCGTCACTACCATGTGTTACAATGGAGTATGTAGAAGCTCATCCTGAGATTAGGTGGGATTTTCGTGGCCTTAACTGTAATCCCAATTTGACCATGAAGTTTATTAACGATCATCCTGAGATGTGTTGGAAAGCCGAGTACTGGATGGAGACATCATCTAATCCGGGACACTTACCATTGAAGACTATTATGCAAATCCAAGCAAACCTTGGTGTTGGTATAGTTTCTGTTCCAATGCCAGTTTGACAATGGATTATGTTGAAGCTCATCCTAAGGTTGACTGGGATTGGGATGGTATTTATAGTAATCCCAACATTACCCATGAATTCATCCAAGCTCACCCTGAAGTTAAGTGGGATGATAGTTTCAAGTCAATCACGCTACCTATCACTATGGACCAAATACAAAACTGTCCGCAGGGTGAAGATAATCTGGACTGGAGTTGGATTTCCCAGAACCCTCACATGACGGTTGATATCATTGAACAGTACCCTGACAAACCATGGGATTGGTCAGCTGTATCTAGTAATAAGTTTGACGTCGAATTACGACAGTTGGAAGCACAATATAAAATCGAAATTAACAAGTTGGCTAAATGCTTCTACTGGAACGTGCACTACAAAAAATGGCCAAACCACCTAATGGCTATTACTTCCTTAAGGATCTAAAAGCCACATTTCCAAACATTGACAGTACCAGTATAAGCAATGGCAATAATACATGTTTGTTATAATATCTGTAATGCGAATACAAAATGTTAATTACCTATATAATTGTAAACAAAGTATATTGTTATCCTTAAAACATCCAATATCCAACTATTACAGTAGTATAACATATACTACTAATAATAACCTACTACTTTTTGGTTTGCATCATGTTTAAGTTCTACGTTGTTCTATATCAGATATGATAACTAATAACAACCAAACAGTATTTAATGTGTTGACAAAATATACATACTTTAACATGTTAAGAAATTGTGTATGGTACAACAGATACATGAATATAGATGTTATCTATTTTAAATAATGGTAAAACCTGTAATTAATAACTCTCGTATAACATAACCATTATGTTAAATTTTATGTTAAGTAATCTATATTTACAATGTTATATAATTTACATTTGCTATCTAGTATAACTAACATACTTGTTATTGTATATCATCTGTCTTATATATTGTGAATCGTAATAACATCCCAATCAAAATAATTGTGTTGGTATTGTGTATGTCTTCTCTACACTGTAATTACACTCACAATGATAGAAGTAGTAAAATTACTTACAATTGTATACAATTGTCCCAACAACTGGATAATATAGTTATGTGTGTAGAAGTATATTGTTAATAACTCTTGTTAAAATGTTGCAAGAATCTTTTATATAACCAGCGTAAAAGACAAACATGTGGTTAAGTTTATACTTACTTGTTGTAAGTTTAACTTGTCTGACATAAATAAAATAAATGTATAATACTATGTTGTATAATAATATAATTATTATAACCAAGTGGAATGAATACGAGTTATAACATATAAAGATTAAAACACCTAATCATTAGGTGTTTACATATAATTATATTGAGTGGAGTTATCAAAGTGTTAAAAATATGTATGGCATACAAGATGTTAAATTTGTTATTGTTGGAATTATTGACAATAACGATCCTAACACATACATTTTACCTTTGTTTTTTTACAATAAACTGTTACCTATTCATACTAGTATAGGCTACATAACTTGGTGGATCCTTGTTTAGTGTAGCTATGACTCTCTCAGTATAGCGCAGCTGACCTTCGGTATACCTTTTCCGCTTCGCTTATCGGTTTACACGTATTTTATGTAATTTACACATATCTGACAGATAGAATTTGATAATTCATCTAAATATAATACAAAACGTATTATTACTATAATAGATAACATGTTTAACATGATATTTTAACTACTCTAACCATTTATGTATTACATGTAATACATTCTGCATTGATAAAAAACAAGTGGTAACAAAATATTTTGTTAGAAGATGTATATGTCTAAACAATAAATAACGCATATCCCTGTTGTAGGAAACGACAAACTGTTTATTGCAACAAATAATAATTGGTATTTTTACTATAGTGAAGTAACTAAAGTCAACATTTATGGACATTAAAAATACACTACGTTATTGTAATACTTTGTTTAACATAATATTGTGCGTCATTGTGTATAAGTTAAACACAAGTAACACACTTGTTGTGTGTGTGTGTTACATATTCAAAACATTACATCATTACAACATTTGTATATCATATAGTAGTATACATTATACTATTATTAGATCTATCACCTTTACACCATTTTGAGTTATACACATTTGTTATAAAGAATGTAATAATGTACGTAATAACTGGATCCAAGTTTTGACAATGTGCATGTTAAATATGTACATTAACACATTAAGTAGTATGTAAAAATACAAAACGCTTATGTAAAGATAAGTAAAGTGACAGTACATCCAAATACCAATGTTGTGTAGTTTAATCACTGTATGTCTTTTATATCGAACAACCATTTTACTGTTTGTAATTTTGTGTGTCTAGAAAAAATAGCAGTACAATATCACCAGAGGTATATTATTGTTATTAACAACAATAATATACTTAATTTTACATCTATATTACTTCTATTCCAAATATTGTTATTGAATGTATCAAGGCATGAAGATATATAGTTCAACACATAAATAACACACATTAACAGGTGAAATATTAAGTAACTTGATGACTTGGAGTCATCAACAATAGAGTAACTGGTATTTATTTTGTTAGTAACACAAACCAACGAACATAAGTGTTAATGTTTGATTTCAAAGATAGAGAATGTGTAACATTACTAGCTAATGATTATAAGATGTTAGTTAATTAATAATGTTATACCCAATGTATTAAGTGGTTATTACCTCTGTAATGTATATACAACACGATAATGTTGTAAACAATAAATAACTTATATCTCTGATGTAATTTATTTGATAGTATATGGTAGAACATATACCTGTTATATTGACATTTAACATTGTTATAGTACATTTTATTGTTCAACTGTACTATTATTGGAATAACTATTATAAATATAAACCATGTTGTAAGTGTATATACTACTTTTCACTGAACAAGCGTTATGCATTAATTTTGTGTTCAACGCAACATTGTAATGTCTTAACTGTCTTAACTGTACTAATATATGTGCTTATTATTTAAAGTGACATTGACCTCTCTGAGAGGTCAACATATTGTATCCATGTTTTCTAGTTCTGCTTGATACCATTAACATATACGTCATCGGAGATGATGTTACCATTACCATTATATTCGATCCAATGTCCATGTTTTTTACTGTCAAACCAATTTCCTTCAGATTTAAGTGTGTGTTGATTATTATCATACCATTCTCTCCAAACACCATCTAGTTTACCATCAACATAATGTTGTTCATATTTAAGTGTGTGTTGATCATTATTATACCACCGTCTCTGAACACCATCTGGTTTACCATCAACATAATGTTCTTCAGACTCAAGTGTATTTTGATCATTATTATACCGATAATTCCAAACACCATCTGATTTACCATTAACATAATATCGTTCAAACCTAAGTGTGTGATGGTCATTGTTGTACCAATCTCTCCAAGCACCATCTCGTTTACCATTAACATAATGTTGTTCAGATTCAAGTGTGTGTTGGTCATTGTCATACCACTCTCTCCAAACACCATCTGGTTTACCATCAACATAATGTCGTTTAGAATTGATGTAATTACTATTTTTATAATATACGATTTCCTCCTTATAACCAACCTCTTTACCGTGAACAGTATGATAAGTTTTAACAACTTTTCCGTTCTTCTCATTTGTTTCAACATTGTTATAATAAACTTCACTAGTATGATTGACATTAATAATAGTGTTCCGATTAAATTTATTCCACTGTGTCATGAACGACTCATTATGTAGTAAATACTTAGGTATAAAATCATGAGGACAATAAATGAAGAATAACCATTGTAGGTCATTATTGAAATTGTTATAAACTATATTACACATGTAAGACCAATTGTTGAACACCTGTGTTACTAGATAATTAAAGTAACTGTTGTCAATGAATAATGTGTTGAGTTGAAAGCCCAAAAGTAATTTATTTCTACTGGTAATTGGACTTTGATTTTTACTTTCACCCGTTAGAAATTCAATGTAGCTGTTAATTACAATACAATACTTATCAGGGATTGGAATTACAACATCTACATCACCAGATAAGGTTACAATATCTTTTATATATTCTGACGTAACATTATGCTTGTCGTAAGGAATAGAAAATTGTTTATTGTGACAGGTGATAATCGGCATTTCCAATGCAGTAAATTAGCTAAAAAATCAATATTTTAAAAATATTAACAGTACAGTTACTTCCCTAGGAAGTAAATCTAATTATATTACTACATGTTTCAAACAACAACAACAACAAACTTATGTTTAATATCTACTTGTTAACAATTAGATACTTATGTTATTAAGATAATCACCAGTGTTGTATCTTAATAACATAGTAACCAGTTGGTATTATATTTTTAACACACACACATATATATATATACATATATCTTGTTAATAAAGTAAATTTGTAAGATTATGGTTGTATACTTTAATTAAAATACATTTGTAATTTATGACATTACAATTTATTGGTTAATAACAAGAATAAACAATGAAGGAAGGAAGGAAGGAAGGAAGGAAGGAAGGAAGGAAGGAAGGAAGGAAGAGGAGTAAAATGTACTTATAGCTAACAATAATATACCTTCCCAAAAGGTATATGTATTTAATGGTAATAACATTGGTATGATGTGTCAAGGATAAAAAATATTAACGATATAATTTTTATAATTTTAATTTTGAATGTATTTTTACAAGAATATGTAAAAAATATGTAAACCAAAATTTTTCTGTAAAATAAAATTGTGTCATGTACATTGTTAATTGCTATATGTGTTACAAAAATATTAAAGATGGATATAACCTTATATAATAAAATAGTAATCTAATTACTACCTTAATTTAATTTTATATTAATAATGTATATTATATACATTGTTAGGTATTTTTACATGATAGGTATTAACAATGTATTGACAAGATTGTTAATACCTATCATGTATTTATATTGTAATCATAGTACATTTGTTACATAAACATATAATAACAATAATAATTATATCTTATGTTATAAACAATATATAATTTAAAATTATATAAGTTAAGTAGATACTAAGACTATATTACATTGAAATGTAAACGTGTACATTCTTCCTATATGTGTATATATTAATAATGTAATGAATATTTACCAACAATGTAATACCATTTGACTACATGTATATAATTATATACATCCAAATGACATCATATATGCTGTTTAAATAATATAAATAATATAAATAAGATAAATAACAATATAACATATATTGTTTTGTAGTTTAAGTGTATAAGATATTAATTATATATGTAATAAATAATAAGATGAACAATGAAGGAAATTTCATAGTTGGATACAAAACGTTATATTGTTATAATTAGTATGTATTATATATTTTAAATGGTTTTGTTTCTACAGATCACATATATTTTATATTATTTATTTAATATAATATTTGTTAGATTATAACAATATGTATAATTTATAATATAAAATATATTATGTTTTTTATATGAAGGAATAAGAAAGTAATTAATATCTAATAATCTTTATATTTACTAGATAGATAATATCTTATCTACTTAAACTACTAAAACAATATATTCTATATTGTTAAACATTAAATAATATAGAATGTGTTGTTAAATAAAATAACATGTAAGATATATAATGTCTATCATATTATTATAAATAGTTAATTATATAATAGTTATATAATATATGTTGTAATAGTAGTTAGCAATGTTAGTAATGTTAGTAATAGTAACAATAGAGATACATAATCTTTACTAAGTATTATATACAATTAAATTATTATTACTTCTTGTTAATATTACTCACAATGAGTAATAGATAATGTTGGTGTCTTATATATTAAAGGATAATACAATTAATATAATATGACTATACAATATACATGTATATTGTAGTATATGTTATGTTTTATTAAAATAAAGTTTGGATGACAATCATAGTAATGGTAGTGTATAGACACATTATATTTTACTGGAAAATTTTTGGGATACAAAATTTCTCCAACTTTTTTCACACAAACATCATACCAAAAAATTTTGGATAATATAAAAATTATCTGATGCTAAAGAATAGTTAGTTTTGTGTATAGTACAGCTAGTGTTGTCAACAACAATATTTTTAATGTACCAAATTTGTTTACTTGACAGCTACACTATGTCTTATTTTAATTTTGGTAATGGATGCAATCACTGTTACGCTATAAAAATTTATATAATATTTTATTATGTAGATGATTATAATCATCACCGCCATTATCACACATTCTTATCATACATATAAATGTTGTAATATGGCTGTTAGTTAAAGTTTTATATGACATGTGATGACATGTGAAGACATATGAAGATACATGTATATACACATCCTAACATATTTAGTATCTACTACATGTAAATAATCTTTTATTATTATTACCCTTTATAAATGATGATAAATAATTAATTCTTATTATATATACCCCATACGTTAATATTTAACAGTTTATAATTTACAATTTATATAACATAACGTTGATTAATAAAATATTTTTTTCTCTTGTTTGTTATTTTAGTTCACTCGCAATATATGTATATTGTTTTCCTCCTCATCATTTCATTTCCTCTTTTCATCTTTACCTTTAAATTCTATTAAATATTTAAAATATCATGTAAATAAAAAAATATAAATAATATATTTTCAACTATAATATATATATATATATATATAGTTGAAAAATATGTCAAAATACGATATAAAAACCAAAATCACAATATTGTAAATTGTTATCCTATTAGTAGTTTTTGGTTGTTAAACTTATTAATGGTTAAAATATATGTCCGTAGTTGTAAACCACATGAAGATTATATTTTGACAACATGTTTTTGACTGTTGGTAAAAGTTTAAGAAAAAATACCAAAAATGTTACCGGTTCATATGTATGCACATTGTTCCCATACCGCACTTTAACATATTTCCAACTATATATTTATTTTATAGCAAAAAATATAAAATAAATATATTTTTTATTTACATGATACTGTAAATATTTAACAATAACAAAAAGATAGGAGGATAAATGGGGTGGGAGAAGGAAGAAAAATGTACAATATGCACACTATGAACGATATGGAAAGTAAAGGGGAAAGAGAAGTAATATGTAATACAGATTAGTAGAGTGGGTGGGAGAGAAAGAGAGAATAAAAAGAAAGAGAGAGAGTAATTGTATATATTTAAGTATTATTAGTAGAAATTACATAAAATACGTGTAAGCAACCCTATCCACAATGATCATGTAATCACATGAGTATAATATATTAACTCATCAGGTTGTTGTTACTAATAATCACACGAATATTGTGGATAGTTAATCACACAGATACTGTGTAATTATAACAATATATACAATGGGAACAAAGTAAATGAAAGAGGGAATAAGGGATGGGGAAAAGGGGAAGTAAGTATTTATATGTTTAATTTGTTGACAATTACATAAGAGATAAGAGATAAGAACAGATATTGTACAGTTATAATATTATGTGTAAATTTTATGTCGCTATAACAATTCTAATCATCACTAAAAGTAAAATAGAAGATAACATTGTTATGAACTTGGTAAAATTAGTTCAATAAAAATATTATTATTACTACAATTAGCTGTACTATACATAAAATTAACATTTTTAATCATCAGATAAGCGAAGCAGGCCTACGGCTAATTTGGATATTATCCAAAATTTTTTTGGTATGATGTTCACGTGAAAAAAGTTGGTCAAAATTTTGTATCCCAAAAATTTTCCAGTAAATTGTAATGTATCGATACATTATCATTACTATGATTGTCACCCAAACTTTATTTTAATAAAACATAATGTACATAACATACATATATACAATATATGTATACATTGTTAATATAAAATACTAGTAACATTTATTACTTATTGTAAGTAATATTAATATTAATAGTAATAGCTATAATTACAACTATATTTTAGTATGAGTTATAAGTATTTAATAGATATATTGTATATCTATATTATTTACCAATTACTGTTGGTTATATATTAGTCCTTTATATAATTAGGTATTTATAGTAAGTAATATAATATGTCATTGTATATTACATTACATTATATAATATTATACTATATTATAATTATTATGTGTAATATTTCATTTAACATATATTTGTATATCAAACAATATAACATATATTGTTTTAGTAGTTTAAGTAAGTTAAGTATTAATATAAATTATATATATATATATATATATGATATATGTTATATGTTATATGTTTTAACTAATTTTTACCATACGGTACAATATTTATATAATATTATGTACTTAATATA
>Ga0302300_1001744_pt1 | contig 11941 bp, 6 predicted proteins | sample III_Palsa_E1_1_FD_198756 | JGI IMG/M metagenome (GOLD analysis project Ga0302300, IMG submission 198756) | Peat permafrost microbial communities from Stordalen Mire near Abisko, Sweden - III_Palsa_E1_1 | ecosystem: Environmental > Terrestrial > Soil > Palsa > Peat permafrost | place: Sweden... | reverse complement strand
CCGTAATGGCGCTATGGCTTATGCGATATTTAACTATGTGCGGTATACAGCGGATGAAAACTATTTGGTGGATTACGGTTTGGAAGTATTGATCGGAATTGCAAGGTTTTGGTCGCAGAGGGTTAGCTGGTCGGAGGCTAAGCAGCAATACGTTATGCTTGGCATTACCGGCCCTAACGAATACGAAAATAACGTAAATAATAATTGGTATACTAACACTCTGGCTTGCTGGTGCATGCAATATACCACAGAGGTTATTGAAAAAGTTAAAGGTTTGGATGAGGCTAAATATAAGGCGTTGACTAGCAAACTTAACTTTAACGAGCAGGACGAGATAGGCAAATTCATCCATATTATTGAGAATATGTATTTCCCGTATGATGAAAAGCACCGGGTATTTATGCAGCAGGATGGTTATTTGGATAAGGAGCAGATTTTGGTTAAAGATTTGCCTGCGTCTGATCGTCCGCTAAATCAAAAATGGAGCTGGGACAGGATATTGCGTTCGTGCTTTATTAAACAGGCTGATGTTTTACAGGGAATCTATTTCTTCGAAGATCAGTACGATATTGAAACCATCCGCAGGAATTATGATTTTTATGAGCCGAGGACGGTGCATGAGTCGTCATTATCACCATGCCTGCACGCTATTATAGCCGCCAAGTTAGGCGATGAGGCAAGGGCTTACGAGTTTTACCTGCGTACTGCCCGTTTGGATCTGGATGATTATAATAATGATACTGAAGATGGCTGTCACATCACCTCTATGGCTGGTACCTGGATGACGGTGGTTGAAGGTTTCGCCGGAATGCGTGTGCACGATGGTAAGCTATCTTTCAGACCATTTTTACCCGGTAAATGGCAATCATTCTCATTCAATATTGGTTTCCGTGGTGCTTTGCTGAATATTAAAGTAAGCAAGGACGGCGTACTGGTTAAAAATCTTTCGGATATTGAGGCCGTTATTTTGGTTGATGACAAGCAATCGCCGGTAAAAGCCAATAGCGAAGTATATATATAAAAACAAAAAGCATTGGCGTATGGTTCTCTCTCGAGAGGAACAGGGGTGTGTTAAACTGTAGAAACAAACCCCTACCACCACAATGCCAATGCGCCCCCCTCTCAAGAGGGGAATAAAAACTAATTTTAATGACCCTTCCTGATAACAAACTCATCATCTACCAACTATTGCCGCGTTTATTTGGCAATGCGAATACTACCAATAAATATTACGGCTCCATTGAAGAAAATGGCTGTGGTAAGTTTAATGATGTTAACGAAAAGGCTTTATCAGAGATAAAAGCCTTAGGTATCACCCATATTTTTTATACCGGAGTTATCGAGCATGCTACCATGACGGATTATTCTAAATTCGGCATCAAAACTGATGACCCGGATGTGATAAAAGGTTGGGCTGGCTCACCCTATGCGGTGAAGGATTATTATGATGTTGACCCCGATCTGGCTGTTGACGTAAATAACCGCATGGCGGAGTTTGAAGCTATGGTAAAGCGCACCCATGATGCCGGCTTAAAAGTAATTATCGATTTTATCCCCAACCATGTATCGCGTATCTACGCTTCGGATAGTAAACCGGAAGGTGTTAGGGATATTGGAGAGGATGATGATATCAGCAAATCCTTCGACCCAAAAAATGATTTTTACTACATAAGTGGCCAGACTTTTAATGTACCACAAGGCTATAACCCCGGTGGGGATGAATTTACAAGTCCGTTGAAGGATGGTAAATTTGATGAGAACCCGGCTAAGGCAACGGGTAATGATGTATTTAGTGCATCGCCGTCTATAAATGATTGGTTCGAAACCGTAAAGCTTAACTATGGCATTGATTACCTCAATAATCAAAAAAATTATTTCGACCCTATACCACCGCTTTGGAATAAGTTGTTTGATATCTTGACTTATTGGGCTAAAAAAGGCGTTGATGGTTTCCGTTGTGATATGATCGATATGGTGCCTGTTGAGTTTTGGGGATGGCTCATTACTAAATTAAAAGCTGCCAATCCTGATCTTATTTTTATGGGCGAAACCTATCAGGTTGATCAATACAGTCGCCATATTTTTGATGGTAAGTTTGATTATTTGTACGATAAAGTTGGTTTGTATGATGGCCTTAAAAGACTTATCCGTAACGACAACAATGCCACTACCTGGGACATCAACAGCGTGTGGAACCACCAATGCGTTAACATGGATGCCAATATGCTTCGCTTTTTAGAGAATCATGATGAAGAACGCATAGCCAATCCGGTTTTCGCGGGAAACCCATGGCTGGCTGTGCCGGGGATGATCGTCGCGGCGACTTTAAACGTTGGCCCGGTGATGATCTATTCTGGTCAGGAAGTTGGGGAGCCTGCCGGGCATTCTATGGGTTTCAGTAGCGATACCCGCACCAGTATTTTTGATTATTGCGGTATACCTGAACATCAGAAATGGTTGAATAACGGTAATTATGACGGCGGCCAGTTATCCGAAGATCAAAAAAACCTTCGCGCTTTTTATAGCAAACTGTTAAACGTAACCCGAAGCAGCGAAGCTTTGCGCACAGGCAAGTTTTACGAATTAATGGTAGCCAACCAAAACCAATCCGGCTTTAATACCCATTTGTACATTTACCTCCGCTATACGGATAATCAACGGGTGTTAGTGGTTGCTAACTTTAACCGATCAGAGCAAAATATTACAGTAAAGTTGCCTGATGATCTGCTACAAATAATAAAAGTTAACGGTGCGGTACAATTTAATGATCTGCTGAGTACAACAAATTATAAAGTAAATAATATATTAGGCGGCGTAAACTTAACGCTTCCAGCAACAAGCGGATTGCTGCTGGAGATTGTCTGAACCTGAATTTGTCGAATTTAGGAATGGTCAGAATATATTTAATAGAGAAGAATTAATATATCTAACATCCTACAAATTCATTAATTCCATAAATTCGAGTTCAGACGACAACAACCAATTAAACTATTGAACCCATAAATTATGACCACACGTAAGATTGTCCCTAAGCCACGATTAAGTTTTTGGCAGATATGGAACATGAGCTTCGGCTTTTTAGGTATACAATTTGGCTTCGCCCTGCAAACGGGATATGCCAGTCGTATACTCGAAACCTTTGGTGCCGATGTGGGCAATATCTCGCTTTTCTGGCTTGCCGCGCCGCTTACGGGGATGATCATCCAACCGATCATCGGGCATTACAGCGATCGTACCTGGAACCGCCTGGGCCGTCGTCGTCCTTACTTTTTAACCGGGGCTTTATTATCTGGCGTGGCTTTATGCTTTTTACCAAACTCATCGGGTTTAGCTTTCCTGATCCCTCCTATTATTGTGGGCGCGGGTATGTTGATGCTGATGGATGCCTCGTTCAACGTGGCTATGGAGCCGTTCAGGGCTTTGGTTGCCGATAACCTGCCGGATAGCCAGCATAATATTGGCTTCTCCTTACAAACCTGTTTAATTGGCGTGGGCGCTATAGTGGGTTCGGCTTTACCATCTGTTTTGGTGGATTGGTTCCATGTGCCTTCGGTAGCTGCTAAAGGTATCGTACCGGATAATTTATTATACTCTTTCTACTTCGGCGGGATCGTTCTCATAGCTTGTATTGTGTGGACCGTTGTTAAAACCAAGGAATATCCACCCGAAGTATACGCCACCTTCCACGCAGATGAACCGGAAGAAGCTGTTAAGAAAAGCGGCATCTCCGAGTTTATATACGACTTAAAGCACATGCCTAAAACCATGAAACAGTTGGGCATCGTGCAGTTTTTCTCGTGGTTCGCTTTGTTTTCTATGTGGGTATTTACCACCCCGGCCATCGCGGCGCATGTGTACAATATTTCGGCTGGTGATACCTCATCCAAAGGTTTTAACGAAGCCGGTAACTGGGTAGGCACCATGTTTGGCGTTTATAATGCGGTATCAGCCATATATGCATTATCCTTACCGTGGATAGTAAAACACATCAACCGTAAACGTACCCACGCGTTCTCCTTAGCCATGGGCGGCATCGGATTGATCTCTATATTCTTCATCCACAACCACTATTTATTGTTGCTGCCGATGGTAGGCGTAGGCTTAGCCTGGGGAAGTATTTTGGCTATGCCTTATGCTATCCTGTCCAGCTCTATCCCCGCTAAAAAAATCGGGGTTTATATGGGGTTGTTCAATTTCTTTATCACCTTCCCGCAGATCGTGAACAGCTTAACCGGCAGTTTGATTGTGAAGTACGTATTTAACAGTCAGGCTATTTATGGTTTGGTAATGGCTGGGGTGTTTATGTTTTTGGCAGCGTTTTCGGTGCTGTTTGTAGAGGATAGTCAGAAGATCAATATTATTGAAACCGGGTTTGAACCGGAGAGTAAGACTTTAGTATAGTTCCAGGTGGGTTGGGTGTCACACTCAGCATAGTCGAAGTGCGTGCGTCGGGTTTTGGGAAGATAATTTCGTTTTAATGAAATGTTTCTCGCCGCTCATTGCCGCGGCAGGGCTACTGTTATTCACTTGTTGTTTGGTTTTTTAGTGGTGTGAATGATTGCTCCGCAATTTTGTCTTGAAACAAAAGGACCAAAAATTCAAGACAGTCCGAAGGCTTCTTTGCGCTCGTGGCCTTGCGCTGCAAAACGGGCAGAACCGGGGCTGGAAACATTTATGCCTTGCTTCGCCGCTCCTGGCCTGCGCTTCAGTAAAAATTTCCTATGCCCTGCCGCCGCACCGGCCAGCATTGTTCTGCCCGTTTTTGGCTGAAGCTGTCGGACTGACGGGGTTGTGGGTTTGCAAAGATGTCGGTTTTATTATTACCTTGAGGGCATTAAACCTTACTATGACTATAAACATCAGCGAATTAACAGCCAGTATTGATAAAGCATATCGTTTGATTAGTCCAAAACGTGTTGATCTTGATCGCTTTAAAAAGAACTTAAAACTTTTATTAAGCTTAATTGATGAAAAAGAAAGTGAAGAAAATGTCAAGATACACTTGATGGATTTCTTTAAAAACACTTTTTATAATCCTGATTATTTAGTTGCCACAAAAGGAAAAACAGATTTTGTAATACATTTAGGTAAAGAAGCTACTACATCAGCAGGTGTTTTATTTGAAGTTAAACGACCTAATAATAAGCTTGACATGGTTACTCAAAGTAACCTGAATACAAAAGCTATGCATGAACTTATCCTCTATTATCTAAGGGAAAGGTCAAAAGATAAAAACAACTCATTAACACACCTGGTAATAACCAATATTTACGAATGGTACATATTTGATGCACAGATATTTGAAAAAATATTTAAAGAGAACAAGCCATTACTTAAAGCCTACAATGAATGGGAAAATAAGCAAAAAGTAAGTAATACAACCGAGCACTTTTATAAGGAAATTGCGAAACCTTTTTTAGACTTGTTTGAAAAGGAGATAAGTTTCACCTATTTCAACATTAAGAAGTACCTACCTTTATTAGAAGTTGGTAATAATAAAGATGGTGCGTTAATACCTCTTTATAAGTTTTTTACACCAGTCCATTTACTGAAACTTCCTTTTCTTAATGATAGTAATTCTTTAGATAAAGGTTTCTTTTCAGAATTATTACATATCATTGGATTAGAGGAATTTAAAGATAAGAATCGTAAAATTATACGTAGGCTCCCAGAGGAAAAACGCAATCCTGGATCATTTATTGAGAACACTATGGTGTTGCTTGAAACTGAAAATGCACTGCGTAAAGTAAACTCAGAACACATACAAGGATCGACAACAGAAGAACAGCTTTTTAACTTAAGTTTAGAATTAAGTATTACCTGGATAAATCGTATTTTATTCCTTAAACTTCTTGAAGCACAATTAATCAAATACCATTCAGGAGATTTAAAGTATAAATTTTTAAACCAGCAAGTGGTAAATGATTACGATGAATTATATAAATTATTTTTTCTTGTACTTGCCAAACAAACAAAAGACCGCAACCCCCTTGTACAAAAAAAGTACAACCACATACCTTATTTAAATAGCTCGCTATTTGAATTTACTGATATTGAGGAGCATACAATAAAAATTAACACATTAGATGATAATTTAGAAATAGATTTTTATGCAAACTCAGTTTTAAAGAAAACAAATACTTATAAAAACCTCACAAGTAAAAATACGCTTCATTATTTGTTCGATTTTCTTGAGGCTTACAATTTTGCTTCAGTAGGGAAAGAAGAGGTACAGGAAGAAAATAAAACCATAATTAACGCTGCTGTTTTAGGTTTAGTTTTTGAAAAGATTAATGGATATAAAGATGGTTCCATTTACACGCCTGGTGCAATTACCACTTTTTTATGCAGGGAAACTATTAGAAAAGCTGTTATAAAAAAGTTTAACGACAACTATGAATGGGATTGTGAAACTATAGCAGACCTTAAAAATCATCTCAATAAAAAACTAAATACAAAAGACATACTAAAGTTTAATGAGCTTATTAACAGTATAAAAGTTGTTGATCCTGCAGTAGGTTCGGGGCACTTTTTGGTTTCAAGTTTAAACGAATTAATTAGCATAAAATCTGAATTAGGGATTTTAGCAGATGAAGATGGGAGTTGTTTAACTGAAATTGTGGTAAGTATTGCCAATGATGAGTTGGTGGTGAATTATAATGATCTAAGCTTTTTTGAATATACAATTAAATCGTCTACCGAAACAGCTAATGTAATCTCTCCCCTAGAACAAAGAATACAAAGGACACTATTTGAAGAAAAGCGTAAAATTATTGAGCGCTGTTTATTTGGTGTAGATATTAATCCAAACTCTGTAAAAATATGCAGGTTACGTTTATGGATTGAATTATTAAAACATACTTATTACAAACCCGGAAATTACCTTGAGTTAGAAACGCTGCCCAATATTGATATTAACATAAAAAAAGGCAATTCCTTATTAAGTAAATATTCTTTAACCGAAGATTTATCGGAAGTATTTAAGAAGCAAAAATTCAGCATGTGGGATTATCGCAATGCGGTACAGGCTTATAAAGAAGAATCGGACAAGAATAATAAAGAAGAGTTTAAGAATTTTATAGATCAGATTAAGCTGCAATTTCATGAAACAGTAAGCAGGCGAGATCCTCGTCGTAAGAAATTATCAGAACAACGCGGAAATTTAGCATTGGCACAAAACAACTTCGATCTATTTGGTCAAAAACGTTCTCAAAAGGATATGGAGCTCGAGATAAGACGTATAAACTTGGTTATTGGGAAAATTGAGCTAGAGATAAAAGAAATTGAAAGTAATGCAGTTTATCGTAATGCTTTTGAATGGCGGTTTGAATTTCCTGAAGCGCTAAATGACGAAGGAGAATTTGACGGATTTGAAGTTGTTATAGGCAATCCGCCTTATATACAATTGCAAAAAATGGGAGCAGATGCTGATGTATTGCAAAACTGCAAATATGAGACATTTACACGTACCGGGGACATATATTGCTTATTTTATGAACAGGCTGTTAGATTACTTAAACCTGGCTATTTTTTCGGTTATATAACTTCCAATAAATGGATGCGTGCCAATTATGGTGAAGCGATGCGTAAATTTTTATTGGAAGATACAAACCCATTATTACTTGTGGATTTTGGTGGTTATCAAGTGTTTGAGTCAGCAACAGTAGATACAAATATGCTCATTGCACAAAAGGCTAATTATACAGGGCAAACTGAAACATGCTTACTGGATAAAAGCTTGCCTAGTCTAGAAAAAATGAGCGATTTTATTAGACAACATGTCACTATTCAGAAAGGGTTTAAGGCAGATAGCGGTTGGGTTATTTTATCTGTTATTGAAGCTCAAATAAAATCTAAAATAGAAGCGGCTGGCGTGCCTCTAAAAAATTGGGATATTAATATCTATAGAGGGATTTTAACTGGATATAATGAAGCTTTTATGATTGATCAAAAGACAAGAGATCAATTAATTGATGCTTCGCCTAAAAGTGCCGAAATTATACGTCCACTTATTCGCGGCAGGGGAATAGGAAAGTATTACAATAATCTTGTCGACAGCTATTTAATTTTTACCCGTAAAGGAATAAATATTGAGACCTATTTGCCAATAAAAAATTATTTAATGACTTTTTATGAAGACTTACTGCCTAAAAATAAAAAAGAACTACGCGGACGCAAGCCTGGTACATACCAATGGTATGAAATCCAAGATAACATAGCTTATTGGAAGGAATTTGAAAAGCCAAAAATTGTATGGAAGCGGGTCGGCTCGGTGATCAGATTTTCGTATGATGAAACAGGTATGTACTGCCTTGATAGCACTTGTTTTGCTGTTGGAGATGATTTGAAATATATAGTTGGTTATTTAAATTCTACGCTTAGCAAAAAGGAATTACTAAGAAATTCACCACAAACCGGAACTGGAGATGTTATAACAAGTGTTCAAGCCTTAGAACCTCATTTAATTCCCAAATCTTCTTTATTACAAAAAGTGTCGATAATAAATTTGGTCGACGAATGTATTAATATGCTTAAGCATGATGAATTTGCAGACATATCAATCCATGAAAAAAAAATCGATAATATAATATCAGAAATACTTGAATTAACAATAGAAGAAAAAGAATATTTAGGATTAACAAGTCAATAGTTAGGTAATTTCTATAAATCCTATCGTCTCTCTTTCTTCAAAGGTTAAATCATATAAATTAAATAACATTTGATCTATTTCTTTTTCAAGAGATGTCGTATTTCCACCATTATTTTTTACTGCTTGAATTTTAATTATTTTTTCCTTAAATAATTCATTAATTTCATCATTAATTACTTTTACCGATATTAATTCGAAAAATATTTTTCTTAATTCTCGGGTACCGCCCATTAGCTCCGGGAAGTTATTAATAAAACAATATTTAAATATTGAAGAATTTAGAAATGCCATTAGGTAGCTAAGATGATTCCCGGTAATCATAAAGCATTTATCGTTTAAATAATGCCCGGTTTCATCATAATAAAATGGCAAATATTTGGTCATATTAGGATATATGATTTTGGGCAAATTAAAATTTTCCCAATAATTGGATCCAAATCGTTGCAGGGCGTACCACTCATACCTGATACCCGTTTCGGCTTGGTTTCGTTTTTCCAATTGATTTTTAAATTGCGATAGGTGTTCATATACAGCTGTATATTCTTTCTTGAATGCTTCTTCAGCAACCATAGAGGCCCCTGTAATATCCTCATCGCTATTTAATGGAAAGTGCCATGGTACGAAGAGCAAATATTGGTTGTTGTTTTCAATCTGGTATTTATGAATTTCCCTGCCGCGAATAAGTGGACGTATAATTTCAGCAGCTTTAGGACAATTTTTTATTAATTCTTTTCTTTTATTAGCATCAATAATAAAAGCTTCATTAAAACCTGTTTTGATGCCATAATTTATGCTAACATCCCACTCTTTTAAAGGAAGTCCGACTATCTCAATTTTCGCTTTAATTTTCGCTTCTATTTCATTTAAAATAACCCAACCATTTTCTTTAGAAAAGCCATTTACTATATTAATATTTTGTCTAATAAAATTGCTCATTTAATTTATTCAGGTGAATTAGGCATATTTAATGCTTAATTATTTATATGAATTACGGATATATACGCATTAGCACAGATAAACAAACAACTGAAAATCAACATTATGAAATTTTAAAGTTTGCACAAACGAAACAAATTGAAGTTGAGGAATGGATAGAAGAGACTATAAGTTCCACTAAAAAATTAGAGGTAAGAAAGTTTGGGAACTTATTGCATCGAATGAAAAAGGGCGATGTACTGATCGTATCAGAATTGTCGCGCATGGGGCGTAATTTAATGCAGATCATGAAGATATTACATGATTGCATGGAAAAGGATGTAATGGTTTATACCGTAAAGGAAAATTACGAATTAGGAAATAACATTAATTCAAAAGTTTTAGCCTTTGCTTTTGGACTTTCAGCAGAAATAGAGCGCAATTTAATATCTCAAAGAACTAAAGAGGCTTTGGCTCGCCGAAAGGCTGAAGGCAAAATACTAGGAAGACCTAAAGGTAGTAAATCTCAAATGCGAAAACTCAGTGGTAAAGAAGAAGACATTAAGTCATTTATGGATAAGAAAATTTCTTACAGCGCTATTGGCAGAATTTTAGGAGTACATAGGCTTACCGTATCGTCATTTGTAAAAGAAAGAATATAAAGGTTTCCTGCATTAGGGATAGGAACGGATACCGGCTTTCGAGCTTAAGGCCTGCAGGCGTATGAGTGTATAGCCCGGGCCGAAGGCAATGCCCCCATATAAAATCAGGTGTTTCAGTTTGGTACAATTAGGGTACTCAATTGGTGCAAAAAGTGGTATTTTTCTATCAAAAATGGGGTAAAAAGCGGCAAAAAAATGCTGTTTTTGAGGCTAAAATGGGTGTAAAAACAGGTTAAAATGGATGTAATAACCGCGTTTTCGGGGCTTTTTAGGGCGTTTTGGGGGGTAAAAGTGTACCAGATGTACCAACTGTTCCACTTGTTTCGTGGTACAGTACAAAACACAAAGCCCCACTTTGCAGCGGGGCTTTGTTGGATTTAAAACTTAAAACTAACATGCCTATAAGTGGCTGATAGCTTCTTTAAGGCCTACTACACCTTCGGTGGTGCTGGTGCCGATTTCAAATATATCGGCAGAGCTTAGGTCGTGTCCGTAAAACCTGTGATCGGCAGATTTGTCGATAGCGAGGTTTGAGCCATGCAGGGTGATGCCTGCAAACAGGCCACGGCTGCGTGAGTAGGAGTAAACTTCGGCTTCCAGTTTATAATCTGTACTGGCAGATGAGCTGCGGCCAACGGGGCCGGCTGCAACTGATACGTCGCCACCCAGGGTGAAGTCGCCATTTTTAACCTTAGCCAAAGCACCACGGTGGCGGAAAACCAACACCAAATCGGTTGATTGTACGCCTATCTGCAAGCCAATGCTGCCGCCTGTAAGGGTAACAAACACAGGGTCGCTCCATTTGCCGTTAGGCAGTTTCACCAAGGCCACGCCTTTACCGCGTAATCCGCCAATGCCTAAACCTGCGTTGATCAGGTGTGGGATAATGACGATACCGCTGTATTGGGCGATCAGGTCGTGCGGAATGGTTTCTTTCATCTTACCGAAATCACGGATCACGTTAGCGGCTGCGTGAATGCGCTCGGTTTCTTTACTTGCGTCGGTTGCTGATGCCATTACTATAAATATGCTTAGTAGCAGGGGCATGCATAATAATTTTAATGTTTTCATAGCGATTGTATTGTTGTGTTTATAGATGTATTTGGATAAACCCCTGAAATGTTGAGTTGTTTCAAAAATCGGTACAAAAGTAAATCAGCCACAGTATATTTGCAGCGATATGAGCATAAGCAAGCAGCAGATATTCGGGATTAGTAACGGTGAGCAATTTACTGATGCGGCGTTGCAGGTATTCCGTCACCAGGCGCAAAACTGTGTGGTTTACCGGGAATTTATTCAAGGCTTAAAGGTTGATGTGGAGAACGTGAAGACGGTGGAGCAGATCCCTTTTTTACCGATCGAGTTTTTCAAGTCGCACACGGTGGTGAGTAATACCGATGCAGTTGAGGTTATCTTTACCAGCTCGGGCACTACGGGGATGATCACCAGTCGCCACCCTGTTACGGATGTGAGTTGGTATGTGGAGAGTTTCCGCAAGGCGTTTGAGCTGTTTTATGGCGATATTAAGGCTTATACCGTACTGGCGCTGCTCCCGGCTTATCTGGAGCGTGAGGGATCGTCGCTGATTTATATGGCGGAGGATTTGATTAAACAATCCAATAATCCTGATAGCGGCTTTTACTTGTATAACCATGAGGAATTGTATCATCAGCTTAAAAAACAGCAGGAGAACAACAAGCCTACCCTACTCATA
>Ga0302300_1001741_pt1 | contig 11956 bp, 10 predicted proteins | sample III_Palsa_E1_1_FD_198756 | JGI IMG/M metagenome (GOLD analysis project Ga0302300, IMG submission 198756) | Peat permafrost microbial communities from Stordalen Mire near Abisko, Sweden - III_Palsa_E1_1 | ecosystem: Environmental > Terrestrial > Soil > Palsa > Peat permafrost | place: Sweden... | reverse complement strand
ACCCCATTCCATTCCTTTTCCCGGTACGGATGTTCGCTGGAATTATAGACATACACCTCGTGCCCTTTCTGTTGAAGGCCCAAGGCCAGGTATTGGGCAAACTGTTCAAATCCGCCGTACGCATTAGGTATTCCGCGCGTTCCTAAAATGCCAATTTTCATTCTTAGTGGTTTACCATTACTTAACAGAGAGCCCCCTGTTTTCGCTACTTTTTCGTTAAAGTTCGGCAAATGTAAAGCTTCGAACTACAATCATCTGTTGGTTGTGTTTTTTTGCATCATAATTTTTAGTTTCTTTGCAAAAAAATAAATATCTTACTGAAAGTCAGTCTCTTTACTTTTTTATAGCCATCGATCTACGGATATCGCACTACTTGCTTAGCCAATACTTTTAATACTTCATTTTAGTTAACGAGAATTTTAGTTTTCGCTAAGCAATAAGTTGTATGAAAATATGTTATAGTCTTTTTAAATTAAGTGTAGTTAAGAGATTCGTGTTTTTTTTAATATGTTTTTAATATCATAAAATTAGACAGTCGATTAAACCAATATCTGAAAATATCTTCGAAGGCCGGAGCGGGAAAGAAAGAAGGTCCGGCCGATCGTATTCGTAGATATCTAAACTAACAAACCTGGGTCTTATGTTGGAAACCTCGCAAGTAAGGAAAAAGGATGTATCAGAACGTAAAAGAAGGGACGCGAAAAGTGTGGATCTGAGGAGCTATATCGTTGGCCGGCGGAACTACCTCTTGGCTAAGCGTATTTTCGACATTATAGGTTCACTTTTATTTATTGTACTCATTTTCAGTTGGTTATTTCCGATTTTATGGCTGTTGATCCGGCTTGATTCCAGAGGGCCGGTATTTTTTGTGCAAAAACGCGTAGGGTTCCTGGGCGTTTCCTTCTCCTGCCTGAAGTTTCGTACCATGTATGTAAATCGCGAGGCGAATACACGTCAGGCCACGGAGAACGATCCCCGGATCACCAGAATGGGTAAATTTCTGCGTTATTCCAATCTGGATGAAATTCCTCAATTCCTTAATGTCCTGGTTGGTCATATGAGTATCGTGGGACCCCGCCCCCACATGTATAAAGACTGTTCAAGCTTCTCCAAAGTAGTCGATTCTTATAAATTCCGCAGTATCATGAAGCCCGGTATCACCGGTCTTGCCCAGGTAAAAGGATACCGCGGGCCCGCTCAAAATTTCGATCAGATCTTCCGCAGGTTCCAATGGGATGCTTTTTATGTTCGCAATGCCAACTTCTGGCTCGATATGCGCATCATTCATCGCACCGCCATGCAGACATTCTCCTCCATCCTCAGGAAATTTATTGTCATCGAAGAGCTTCCGGCTGTCTCCATGGGGCAGGAATGGAAGCCCAAGAACGTGCTTAACTAATTTTTAACTTATATCACTTTGACGTGGCCGCCCTGGCCTACGTAACATATTCCTGAAAGAGATTGGTGTGGAATATAATTAAGTAGACATATGCAACGTTTTAAAAGATAAGGTTGTCAATTGGCCCAGTATCAGCCATATCCGTTAACTGCCGAAAGCTTGCCCACTAAACCATAAAGGCTTTTTTCACCCGCTCCAATGGCATCGTTATTGCTAAATGGAGATACAAGCCTTGGGTTTAAAGACCAAGGGATCTAACAAGGATTTCACTCAGTGACAACAGTTAGCCAGTATAGCCGAAAAGAATCGTTATCAAGTTGAGACAAAACCAATCCTTAGTAACCATGCAGAGTACAATTGTTGAATCGGCCGCCTATTATCCGGAAAATTGGAAGAAAGGGAACTGGAAATTTATCCGGGAATATTGGAGTGATAATTATAATTATCTGATATACAAGCGATTGATGGATATTGTGACGGCTGGTATTGTTACTGTGCTTATCTTCCCCTGGTTGTTCCCCATCATTATCCTGCTCATAAAGCTCGACTCCAGGGGCCCGGTTTTCTTCCGGCAAAAAAGGGTCGGATTCCTCGGTAAAACTTTCTGGTGCTATAAATTCAGGACCATGTACGTAAATGACTATGCCGATACCCGCCGGGCTTCAGAAAATGATCCCCGCGTCACCCGTATCGGTTGGTTTCTACGCAATAGCTGCCTGGACGAGATCCCACAGTTCATCAATGTCCTTCTCGGGCATATGAGCATTGTCGGCCCGAGGCCCCATATGCTGAAGGACTCCCAGGAGTTTGCCAACCTGGTCGCCAACTATAATTTCCGCAATATGGCCCGCCCTGGCATCACCGGCCTTTCACAAGTCAGAGGTTATCGTGGTCCGGCTACCAGCTTTGAGAGCATCCTTCGCCGGTATCAATGGGATTCTTATTATGTAAAGAATGTCAACTTCACGCTCGACCTGAAGATCATGCTGGAAACAGGCCTGCTGATGGTAAAATCCCTTTTTTACCGGGACCAGCCTATTCCCCTGGACAGCCCTGTATACAAACAGGAAGAGCCGTTGGTCGGAGCCAAAAAGATCGCCTGAAAAATCGGAATTCCTTCCTCCATAAGATCTTGGTGAATCAGCTGTTAATAATCACTTAGACAGGTGAAAGCCGGACAGGATTTCTTTTGATTTGGCCGCTTTTTCCTTAGTTTTAAGCCCACATTCGCCAGCGCAATACAGTTATTATGAAAGGCTTCTTATTGACAATCATTTCGGCTCTGTTGGTCATAATCATCCTTAATGTGGGGTACTACAAAGACTGGTTCCAGGCCAAACCTTTGCAGTACTGGACGGACTTTTTAAAGGAAAAAGACGACACATTATCGGAGGAAGGAATCATGGCCAGCCGTTACGGTATATCTTACACGATGTCCATGAGGATCAAACATGTACTCGAGCAGAAAAACGTCGTCCACCCGATCATACTTTTCGAGCCCAATAGCTACTACCGCGACTCCCTGCATATCTATCCTAAGGTCCATGTGCCGGAGCCGGCTGTATTCTATTACTATACCGGCCTCGAAGGCGTCTGGATCAATTCCCCGGATGCCGACAAAGCCAATTACCTGGTCCGCATCACCAGCAAAGGTGTCGCCCTGGATATGATCAGGACACCGGAACAGCGCCAGCAGCTACTGGCTTTCTATAGAAAATACCCACCGATATTATAACCCTATGACCTTCCTCGTATTCATACTGCTCTTTATCTGTTACCTGGTGTCGGGCTATGGCCTGCTGACGATTTTTGGAATGCGGCTAAAGACGGCGTACATGATCACGCTGTCCCTGCTGCTCGGAATTGTCGTCGCCTCCTTTGTCCCATTTCTACTACAGTTATTTTATGTAGATCTCACCCCCACAACCATATTCGGCAGCCTCCTGCTGGCAGCCCTGGTGTTGAATATCCCGACCTGGCGCCGGATCAGGAAGGAAGGCTTTCCCGCCGTCCGCCGGTCTTTTGCCTTAAAACCCTTCCGTATCCTTCCTTACGAAGTTCCCTGGTTGCTGATCTTCGGCTTCTTCATTTTTGTCAGCATCTGGAGATGTTATTATCTGCCCCCCACCTCCCGCGATGCCCTTTCCGGGCCGGAAGCGATTGCAGATTTTGCGGTGCGCGAGCACACCATGATCAACTCTTTTTTCAATGTAGACCTTTGGTCGACCAATAACCAGTTTAAATCCCCTTACCTGATCAGCCTTCAGATGATCTGTAAAATGGCTGGTTTCCCTTTCGGGCAGGTATGGCTCAGCATCGTCTTTGTCAGTTTTATGATCTTTCTTTACCATGCCCTGAAGGAAAGGGTCCATCCCATCATCGCCGGATTGCTGCTGTTGTTATTCCTGATGACGCCGGAGATGTATGCCTATACATTCATGATCCTGTATGACTACAGCAACATGATCTTCTTTTTTCTCAGCCTTTACTTCCTGTTCGACTATTTCAAATCCGGCATCCGGTCACATTTTTACTTCGCGGGCCTGCTGATGGGCATCGCAACCTATATCCGTTCGGAGACGCTGGCACTGGCTGTCCTTTTTCTTCCCGTGATCCTGTTGTCACAACGCCGCAATAAGGACTCCTTTGCAAAGATCGTAAAGGCCGATGTCTTCTTTTTCCTTCCTTCTATACTGGGATATTATCTTACCGCCCAGTTCTATATCAAATATTATTTACCGGTGCACTACGATATCGGCGGACTGGTAAATGACCATTTGTCCGATTTGGGTCCCCTGTTCCAACGATACAGCGATATCGTGACCCGCCTCATGACCAGCGAATTCGCCATTCACCTTTGGGGATATATCCTGTATGTCACCGCCGCCCTGTTCTTGGCAGAAGGCATCTTCGTACGCCGCTACAGCCGGGACGCCCGCAACTGGCTCTACGCTATCCTCGTACTCTACCTCGGAGTGGGCGCCCTCGGCTTTCTGCTGCCCATGATGAACCTCAATGAGACCACTAAGCGGGCCTTGTTCAAGCTGCTGCCCCTGGCAGTACTATACCTGGCCAACAATCAACTGCTCATCCGGCTTTCTCAATGGATCTCCCGCTGGGAGGGTACACCCGTTCACTTATTTGCCAGGGAACAGCCATCCACTCCCGCCTTGCAGGCGAACGCCGTTTTGGCTAAAAAGGCCCCTGTAAAGACAGGCAAATTGGCCTCCGCCGGGGGCAAGACTGCCTCCCCTGCCGGCAATGCCGGCAAGACCGCCCCGGCTCCTGCCGCCCGGCCCTCCTCGAAAAAAAGAAAAAGGTAAATAATACCATTCAAGCCCTCATTAGCACAACCTTGCACCCCCTGCGGGCCAACCTGGCTTTGAGGAATGATTGGTGATCGATGCCCGTCCTGCCCGACCACAGCGCTGGCGCTTCTAGGATCGGCCGCGCCCTCGCGCGTCCTCTTCCCAAGGCCAGCTACATTATCGCTTGACCAAAGCGCTCTTGGATTTTCCTTTGCGCGTGCCATCCTTATCGTATTGCGGGACATGCACGTATTTCCGTTGCTTCTCCCTGATCTCCTGATCGGTCTTGATATAATGCTCTTTCTCCATCGCGACCAGCTTGTACCAGTGCCAGGCAGAAATATTTTTATCAGACTGGATTTCCAGCCGGATCGGCAGATAGTCAGGCGGGAGGCGGTGCCCATTGATCAATTGACTCAACAGGGTTTCATCGATGCCGATCTGTTCGGCAAAGTCTTTGCGTTTTGTGTCCAGTTTATCAATGTACTCCTTCAAAAAATAACCGAAGCTCATGGCTGGGTCATACTTTTTGGTCGCTATATAAGTATCGATCCGGGCCCTGATATGGTGCTGAATTAACGAGTCCCCAACTTTGTCGGTCAATTTGGTCGATGCTCTGTACTCGGCCAATTCCCTGGCCGCCTCTTTCTTCTCGGCCGGCGATAGCTCGACCCCGATAAAGACGTCACCATCCAGCTCTGCCTGTGTAACCTTGCCGTTTAGTTTTCGATTAAACATAAAAATATTTATTAACTATATGATCCAATGCTTCTTTTTCAAGACATAGTTGCCGTCCTTTATGAACCATACGGTATTTGTGCATATAATGCTTTACCAGGTTGGTTTTCGGCACCAATGACACGCAGGCATCTCTTTCATATTTTTCCACTGCCCCATCACCCCCAAAATATCTTCCTCCTCTTCAATGTGCAATTTATAGATCTCCGCCACACCTTCACCGCCTTCCACCGGAAACTATATCGCCTTTTCGTGAGTTTCTTGAAGTCTTTCTCCTCCACTGCCCGACCACAGCGCTGTCACTTCTAGGATCGGCCGCGCCCTCGCGCGTCCTCTTACCCCGCCCAGCCCTCCCTGTCAAGGTTCCTGTACAATATCGCCTCCGCAAGGTGCTTCGGCCGGATATCCTCACTGCCCCCCAGGTCCGCGATCGTCCGCCCTACTTTCAAAATGTGATCGTGCGCCCGCACAGATAATTTCAACTTGTCCATCGCCGCCTCCAACAGGCGTTCACCACCCGCATCGATCCGGCAAAAAGTCCGCAGCATCCGGTTGCCGATCTGTGCATTGCTGTAAATACCCCAGCCTTCATACCGTCGCCGCTGTATCTCCCGGGCAGCCAAAACCCTTTCTCTGATCTGATGGGAACTTTCCCCGATGGCACCAGCCGACAAATGTGCATAAGGCACCGGCACAACCTCCACATGCAGATCGATCCTGTCCAGCAACGGCCCCGAGATCTTATTGAGATATCTCCTCACTATTCCTGGCGAACAGGTACACTCTTTATCCGGATGATTATGAAAACCGCAGGGACAGGGATTCATAGATGCCAGCAGGATGAAGGACGAAGGAAACTCCACCGACAGCTTGGTACGGCTGATCATCACTTTCCGGTCTTCCATCGGCTGCCGCATCACCTCCAATACATTCCTGCCGAACTCCGGCAACTCGTCGAGAAAGAGGACGCCATTGTGCGCCAGCGAGATCTCTCCCGGCTGCGGAATGCTGCCGCCACCGGCCAACGCCGCGGCCGAAATAGTATGATGCGGACTACGGAAAGGCCGCTGCGATAGCAGCGTCGTATGTTCGGGCAATTTGCCGGCTACACTGTGGATCTTGGTAGTCTCTAACGCCTCATGCAGGTTGAGCGGAGGAAGGATGGTCGGCAGCCGCCTGGCCAGCATGGTCTTACCCGCACCGGGCGGCCCTACCAGGATGGCGTTATGACCACCGGCAGCAGTGATCTCCAGGGCCCGCTTAATGCTTTCCTGTCCCCTGACATCGCTGAAGTCGATATCGGACGGCGGCCCGGCAGCATGAAAAGCCGCTCTGGCGTCTACCACCACCGGGCTGGCAACGGCGCTGTTGTTGAAATGGTCGATGACTTCCCGCAAATGCCCGAATGCAAATACTTTCAGTTGGTTGACAATGGCGGCTTCTGACGCATTTTGACGGGGAACGATTAATCCCGCAAATTGCTCTTTGCGGGTCTGGATAGCGATCGGTAGGGCACCCTTGATGGGATGTATAGTTCCATCCAGCCCTAGTTCCCCCATGATAACATGGTCTTTCAATATCGTATCGGCGGGAATCTGTCCGCTGGCGGCTAATACCCCGATGGCTATCGGCAGGTCGAAAGCAGACCCTGACTTTCGAAGGCCGGCAGGCGCCAGGTTGACCACCAGCTTGGTTCGGGGCATATAATAGCCATTGCTCTTAATGGCGCTCTCTATCCGCTGAATACTTTCCTTGACGGCGCTGTCGGCCAGCCCTACTACAAAGGTATGAAGCCCCTCCGTCACATTTACTTCGATGGTAATGGTGATCGCCTCAACGCCATACACTGCACTACCGAATACCTTCACCAACATACGGCTACGTTTAGCCGATGAAGCTAGAAAATAATTAAAAGCGAAAGGAAAAAACTTGCCCTATGTTCCACGAAGATGTTTCACGGTAGAAACAGTGCAGTGGGCCTATAATCTCTCCAACATCTCGACGACCTTTTCCCTTTTGAGGATCAAATATCCGATCCGGTCGTTACTGATCCCTTCCTTTAACTGATAGCTGAATTCCAGCTGATCGTCCTTGACAGAAGTTTCGAAATATCTGAACAGGATATTGGGATATACTTTCAGTTCTTCACCGATCTCATACAAATGTGTAGAGAGAATGAATAAAGATTTGCGGATCTTGATCAATCCCTTGATCACTGCCGTCGAGCATTTCATGGCATCCTCCACATTGGTGCCTTTGAATAATTCGTCGATCAGCACCAGCCATTTTTTCTGGTTGCCGATCTTTTCCAACGTATTGCGGATGCGCTGCACCTCATTGAAGAAAAAGCTTTCCCCCTTGCTGATATTGTCCACAACATTGATATTGCTGAGAATGCCGTCGAAAAGACTGAGCCGCATCGCCCGGGCCGGTACGCCCATCCCCAGGTGGGCCAGGAATACGACCACACCGACGGAACGGATAAAAGTGCTCTTGCCGCCCATATTCGCGCCGGTTAAAAAGAGGAAATTGGATTCCCGGTCCAGCCGGACGTCATATGCCACCGGCTTCGGTAACAGCAGGTGATACAGAGATTGGATGTCCAGGTAGGGATCTTCCTGGTCCACGAATACCGGAAAGCTCAACTGGTACCGACGCGTAGCCATCGCCATCGAGTACCAGGCATCCAGGCGGCTATGGATCTCTACCAATGACTGTACCGCGGTTCTGAACCTCTCATGAACATAATGGCCATAATGAATGACCTGGATGGGATTCAACTTGACCCCGGGCTCCGTCTTCCCCAGCGATTGCAGCACATCCTGGTCCAGCAGCCGCTTCGCCCTTGCCAAAAGATCGCCCAGCAGCGGCGGGCAGTCAGGACCGTCCAGCAGCGCGATGAGTTGGTTCATGCCCCTGATAAAGTCGGCAAAATGCCCCACCGAATACCGGACCATCGAATAGTCGGGACCGTGGAAGATCTTATAACTTAACGCAGCCGGCAGGTTCTCTGCCTGTGGGATGGGATCGAGGGCGGTCTCATAAAACTTGTCTATGACCATGATCGTCCCATTGCTGATAAACGATGGCCACCGGTCGATCTTTTCAAGTATCAGCGTGAGGATCCGCTGAGTGGCATAGATGGGTTCCAGATTGCTGAATGGCCGGTTGAAATAGTCCAGCAGCAAGTCTTTTCCTCCCGTCGTCCGGGTAAAGTCCAATCGATGAAAAATGGAGAATTCTTCCTCATGACTGTAAAGGGATAGGTCCTCGTATGTAATATTGTCAATGTCCATAATGTTTTTTTTCGCTCATTCCCGGTCAAACCGCAGCCGCTGCCCCCATTGAGATTCATCAAAGACCCCATTTCCATAAACAAGATGCCCATTGACGAAAGTATGGGTCACCGTGGCCGGAAATTCAAATCCCTCCAGCGGGCTCCAACCACATTTATACAGGATATTCTCCGTACCCACCCGCGAAGGGCGCCCCAGGTCGACCATTACCAGGTCCGCAAAGTATCCCTCCCGGATATATCCCCTTTCGGCGATCTGAAAGCAAGTCGCCACCGCATGGCTCATCTTTTCCACCACCTTTTCCAGGCTGATCCTCCCTTCCCTGACATAGTGCAACATCAGCAACAACGAATGCTGTACCAGCGGCAGACCCGCATGCGCCTTCTCATAAGGGCCTGATTTTTCTGCCAACGTATGTGGAGCATGATCCGTTGCGATCAGGTCCAGCCTGTCATCCAGCAGCGCCTTCCACAGGGCTTCCCTGTTATGGGGAGCCTTGATAGCAGGATTACATTTGATCCGGTTGCCCAGCCGGTCATAGTCATCCGAAGTGAAATGCAGGTGATGCACACAGACTTCCGCAGTGATCCGCTTGTCCTCCAAAGGCAGAAGATTGCTGAAAAGTTGCATCTCCTTTTCCGTGGACAGATGAAAGACATGCAGCCGGCTATTGTGCTTCTGCGCAAACTGGATGGCTGTCAGGGACGATTCAAAACAGGCCTCCGCATCCCGGATCACAGGATGATCGGCGGCTACCAGCTCCCGGCCCTCCTGTCTCAGCCTTTCCAGGTTCTGCCTGATGATCTTCTCATCTTCGCAGTGCGTGGCGATCAATACTTCGCATTCCCTGAACAGCCGGTCCAGGGTGAGGTAGTTATCTACCAGGAGATTTCCGGTAGATGAACCCATAAAGATCTTGATCCCGCAGACATCTGCTTTTTTGTCATTGGTCCGCAACGCCTCATCTGCATTATCATTCGACGTACCCATATAGAAAGAATAGTTTGCCAGCGAATGGCTGGCCCCGATGGCATACTTCTGCTCCAACAGGTCCTGGGTAAAGGCCGGCGGGATGGTATTCGGCATTTCCATAAAAGAGGTAACGCCGCCGGCTACCGCCGCTTTTGCTTCCGTGTAGATGGTGGCCTTATGGGTCAATCCGGGTTCCCGGAAATGGACCTGGTCATCAATGGCTCCGGGCAATAAATGCAACCCTTCCCCGTTGATCTCCGTAACAGCGAAGGAAGGTTGAAGACTCACTCCGATTTTTTCGATCCGACCGTTTTTGAGTAGCAAATCTGCCGTACTAATCCTACCTTCGTTTACCATTGAAACGTTCTTGATCAAGTAATTACGCATAGAGAAAATTGAATCGTCCCTTTAATTGAATGCTTTATGATGCAATTTATCAAAACCCTTGTAAGACGGAATATAATAATTTTAGGCATAGCCCTTATGGCGCCAGTTGCCATCCTGGCCCAATCCAGCTTCCTTCCCGAGGGCAGCCAGTATGATCACTTCCTGGACAGGCTGCAGATCATGCAGCAAGGCAATCCCAGCCTGAATTTTAGTTCAGACAAACCCATCAGCCGGAAAATCGCCGTCCGGATCGCAGAGATGACGGACTCCCTGCACAAGGCCCACCCCGATGATCCCCGCTACAGGCTTTCCACCACAGACCTGGCCATGCTCTATTCCCTCCGGATGAACAATATCGAATGGACCACCGGCAGCCAGGATACCTTTGCCAGCAAAACCCCCTGGCTGAAAACCTTCTATACTGAAAAAGCTAATTTCTACAAGGTCACGGACAAAGACTTCTTCCTGGCTGTCGATCCGGTCATTGAGGAAAACCAATCCAAAGAGAGCGGTAATAATGAAAGAGTTTACCTGAATTCAAAGGGCCTCACATTGCGCGGAACCATCGCCGACAAATTAGGCTTCTCGGCTTTTATCACGGACAACCAGGAACGAGGGCCGACCTGGTTCCAGCAACGTGCAGTCCAATTCAAGGCTGTCCCCGGGGCCGGTTATTGGCAGTCTTTCGGGACGAATGGTTACGATTATTACGATAACAGGGCCTCCATCTATTTCAACGTCTGGAAATATTTCGACATTCAGGCAGGCTATGACAAGAATTTCATCGGCGACGGCTATCGCAGCCTCTTCCTCAGCGATAATGCCGCTCCCTACCTTTTCGGTAAGATCAATACCCGCATCTGGAAGCTGAACTACCAGGTCATGTATGCACAGTTGGTCGGCCAGCACCTGGTCAACGATTCGAATTACCTGTATCCGCAGAAATTCGCCGTTTTTCATCACCTGAGCATCAATGCCTTTCCCTGGCTGACGGTCGGCATATTCGAAAATGTCATCTTCACCCGCTCCACGGGTTTCGACCTGTCTTATCTCAATCCCGTCGCCTTCCTCGTCTCTGCTCAGCAACAAAATGGCAGCCCCGACAAAACAACGGCCGGACTGGACTTCAAGACCAATATCGGCCATGCCGTACAGGTATACGGGCAATTGCTGATCGACGAATTCATTTTGCACCAGATCCTCCACTACTCAGACGGCTACTGGGCCAACAAGCAGGGCCTTCAGCTGGGCGTTAAATATATCAATGCCTTCACCGTCAAAAACCTCGATCTGCAACTGGAAACCAATATTGTCCGCCCCTATACTTACCAGCACGACGACAGCATCGACAATTACAGCCATTACAACCAGCCGCTGGCGCATCCCCTGGGCGCGAATTTTGAAGAACTTATCGCCATCGCCCGATATCAGCCCGCCTACAGATGGCTGCTGGAAGGGAAGGTCATTATTTACAAACAGGGACTTGACTCCGCCGGCATCAACTTCGGCGGCGATATCTTCGAAAATTACAATACCCGACCCCGCGACTATGGCTTTCATATCGGGTCAGGCATACCCGCCAAATGCGCGAATATCTCCGGATTATTGTCGTATCAGGTGCGGGAAAATGTATTCATCGATTTGTCAGCCATGTACCGGAAGTATTCCGTCCACGATCCCACTAATACTTATCAAAGTTCCAGCTCCACGGTGTTGACCGCTGGCATCCGGATCAATATATTCCGGCGGCAGTATGACTACTAGCCTTCAAAAATGATGGAGAAAGTGACCATCCGCGTCTTGATCTGGTCGATCACATTGGAATATTGCAGATTGGGATCCCGGCTATGTACATT
>Ga0302300_1001733_pt1 | contig 12007 bp, 8 predicted proteins | sample III_Palsa_E1_1_FD_198756 | JGI IMG/M metagenome (GOLD analysis project Ga0302300, IMG submission 198756) | Peat permafrost microbial communities from Stordalen Mire near Abisko, Sweden - III_Palsa_E1_1 | ecosystem: Environmental > Terrestrial > Soil > Palsa > Peat permafrost | place: Sweden... | reverse complement strand
AGCTATTTATGTTATAAGCATTTGATTATCAAAAAGTAAGCATATTTTGTTATATTTAAGTATCGAATTTAAACAACAACAATCTATGCTTACTCCTGATAAAATTATTGAATTTTTTGTGAAAGTAGTGAGCATTTTAACAATCTCAAGCACTTTTATCTTGGCCATATCTGCCCTTATTACAAGTATTGTTTTCCATACCTTGTAAATCAAATTCGATTCCGTATTATTACCTGACAGCCCACATAAAGAGCGGCAATAATTATCAATCACTAGTTTGATGTTTATTTCCAAATAGAGCGCAAACTGTCAATTTGCACGTTGTTAAAGGCATCTCCGTTTTTACTGGTAATTGTCAATTGATTAAACGGACTTTTTGAAAAGTAAACAGCCGTCATAACCGTTAAGCCATCGTCTGCGAATAACTCGATTGATGATTTATCAACTATTACAAGCATTTTAGCATGTGCAGATTTCCCCAATCTTGGTGAATAATGAATAGATTTCCCGAATTCAGGGTTGAAATTTATCAGACCTGACTGGGTGCGGTCTATAAAATAATGATTCGTCGATTTATTATAACCTATTCGCAACTTATCCCCTAAAGAATTTGAAAATGAAACTTCATAATCATGATTGGTATCGGTTTCGAATGAAAAGGCAAACTGTTGAGGAATTGCTTTAAACGTTAGCGGTTTTGATATGATAATATGTTTCTGGCTTATATAAACCGTTTTTAATTTTTGTAATTCCCTCACAGGCATACTTTTCAAGAAGAACTCATTGCCGATCTTCGCTAGTTTGAGATCACGGGGTAATGTCATGGCATTCCGCCACTTCATAGTAGGCACCTGGTTGGCATATTGCCAATTGCTCATCCAGCCTAAAAATATCCTGCGGTTGCCGGTATTGCTCCAGGTTATACCGGCATATTCATCCGGCCCGTAGTCAATCCAGCGTATTTTATCATCATTAGATATAAACTTGTTGCCGTCAAACTGTCCAATAAAATATTGCGTTGCCGAGCCACCGTTTGGTCCACCCGGATTAAGGTTTACTATCAGCACCCAATATGTTTTGCCTCTTAATTTAAGGGGGAAAAGATCGGGGCACTCCCATACGCCGCCATGAGCCCCTGATTTCTCACCAAATTCACTTTCCTTTTCCCAACTTTTCAGATCCGGCGAGGAATAAAATGTAATACGGTTTTTTGTGGCTAATGTCATCACCCATTTCTTTTCTTTGGCATACCACATTACTTTAGGATCCCGAAAATCCCTGATCCCGGGATTTCTCAGTACCGGATTTTCGCTATATTTTGTCCAGGTAAATCCATCATCAAGGCTAAAGGCAAGGCTTTGATTCTGAAAATCATTTTTGCCTTCTTTTTCGCCAACGGGGTCGTGGTTAGTAAAAATAGCGACCAGTGGAATGCTACCATTTTTGCCGAAACCAGAGGTATTGTTAGAATCCACAACAGCGCTTCCTGAAAAAATATAGCCCAAGCTGTCAGGATAAAGTGCAATCGGCAGTTCTTTCCAATGAATCAGGTCTTTGCTTATCGCATGCCCCCAATGCATAGGCCCCCAGGTAGTTCCATTGGGATAATATTGAAAAAAAAGATGGTAGGTATCTTTATAAAAGACCATGCCATTTGGATCATTTGTCCAATGCCGCTGAGGTGAAAAATGTATTTGCGGGCGGTATTGCTCGTGGTGAATTTTAGCAGTATCCTGTGCTTTTAAAAAGCATGGGGTGCCAAGTAAAATTCCAAGCAGGTAAGCGTTGATCTTTATTTTCATATTATCTAATAAGTGAATACGGTTAGTTCAGTGTATATTTTGTTAGATTTTTAAATGTGACTGTTCCGTTCATACAGTATATTCCCCATGGTGTACCCTGCATGGAGTAAATCCTGGTAGTTAACGCCGCCTGCCCGTTAATATACATAGTAGCTATTGAATTTTCTATAACAACTTTTAAACTGTAGTCAGTACCTGCCGTAAGCGTAAATGGGATTGATGCTTCTGTATTTGATGTGCCGGAGAGTATCTGGTCGCTTTCGGCATTACCATTCTGGAACTCTAAATGGTAAGTTTGGGTGCCTACGGAACTTGCACCTAGTAAAAATCCGAAACTTTGTGGCACTTGTGAAAAATTCACCGTTGCTTTTATAATGCAGGAAGTATTCATATTGCCAAATAATGCAAAGCTGGTATCAGAGGTGGAATTCAACTGGTAATCAATTCCTGAAGTAATTTCATCACTGCTTTTGGAAGTTACCGAAACGGTGTTCTCTTTATAAAAAGCGTTTTCAACTGCAGCGGGCACCGTTACTGATAGTGTGCCATCACTGTTTTGCACCAATAGGTGTGAACTCATATTACCTGCGTAGTCTTTAGTTCCGCCATCTACAAATCCGTCTTTGGTGGCAACCCAGCCAAAAAGATACCTGTTTTTGCCATCGAAAGTAGTTTTAGCGGCGTACAAATACTTACTATCCAGCAAATCATTAGCAGGAGTTGTCCAGGGGCCCGATGGGGATGTGGCTACACGGTAATGAGTAGCGTTCTGAACATTAGTATCCGAGAATACCAGGTACCAGTAATTTCCCCATTTAAATACATCCGGGCACTCCATCATATCGTATTCATTAGGAGCATAAAAAGATCCCTGAAATGCCCAATCTGGAGCCGATAGGTCGCTTGTAGTATAATAAACCAATTCACCGGTATTATTATACCTGGCACCTACAACCATCCAGTATTGCTGGGTAGCATCGTTATAAAAAATATCAGGATCCCTGAAATTGTTTTGATCGTATCCGCTGGGAGGGGTAATCAAAAACCCGGTCTTTTTTGTCCAGTTGTTCAAGTCGGGGCTGGTGGCGTATAAAACGCCTTCCTGCGGGCGCGCGGTATTTAAAAACAACCAGTTATGCCCGGTATAATACCCATAATAAGCGCTCCCTTCTTTAATTACCGAGCCTGTTCCCAGGCAATAATCCTGCTGATCGGCCCTTCCATAGCCAATCATCTGCCCTTTGTAGCTATAATTTAGCAAATCAGTGCTGGTATACTTATACCAGGGATGGTACTGGGGTGCCCCATCGCGCCAATCTATCAGGAAAAATAAATGAAAGGTACTATTATCATAAAACGGCATTACATCGCCCACAAACCCTTTCACAGGGGCGGGATAAACAGCAAAGGTTGGTGCCGCCGGGTTATAAACCGCCGCTGCCTTGTTATCCTTTTTGCACGAGGTTAATATAGCACTCAGCAAAATAACTATTAAAAACTTTTTCATCATTATAGGTTTAATGAACCTTACCTGTTTTCAGGTAAGGTTCATGGTGGTTATTGAGTTAAAATGCTTAACGCGTTTGCCGTAAGTTTTTCAATATTGGGCAAAAACACATTCGGTATACTTGGGGCATTGGTGGTTGCATCAGGTTCATTATACCAATCATAGGCACCACAATTTATTACCAGTGTTTTCCCACTTTTATTGGTTGATGGAAATTCGGCTATGTTAACCGTATTATCGGTAGTTGAGCCATCGGTAGATGCTAAAGCAATACCCCCTGTTGCTGCCTCCCAGCCTGCAGTGTTAGTGTAACCACCCCATGCATCAACTTTCCATTGTGCCGTGTTGTTTTCCCGTTCAGTACCAGCGCCCAGTAAAAATGCTGTAGATGGCTCTGTTGTGGTGAGCGTTAGCCCCTGGAATAATGGATTTGATTCATTTCCTGTAAATGATATTCCCCAATTATTAGTCGGGTCGATGCTCGGCGGTGGGCCGCCAAATACGTTGTTTGGCCCATTTGCGGCGGGTACTATTCCTAATGTTGTTACATATTCAGTTGCAAATGTTGTAAACAAGAAATTGCCACCGGCTGCGTAATACGCTTTTAAGGCAACAAGCACATTGCTATAGTTTGATATATCGGGCAAAGTTTGGCTGGTAACATAATGCCACCATACTACTTTGTATTTCGCCAGCGTTACGGAACCATTATTTACATCATTAAATGCTACATAATCTGCATGGGGGTAGTTAGCAAATAACCAGTTGGCTGCTGCCAGTTCCTCCGGATTGGTTATTCCGGCACGATTGGCGGCTGTACCAATAAAGGCAATATAAGGTATTATGGCTTGTACTGTAGCCGTTACGGTATATGTTACCGAGGCTACACTTGATGTTACCGTATAATTTACCGGTTTTGTAAAGTCTTCTGGCGTTCCTATGGCCGGGCTGATGGTTAATCCTGGCGAAAGCGTTATGGCAGGTGCCACACTACTTACATTTGTACCTGGCGGCAGAATTACTGAAATGGTATGGCTAACATCGTTTACAACTCCTGAAACCGTATCAATTTTAAAACTTAAAAAAGCAGGCTGAACTGATGCTGTTACGGTATAATTATTATAAATATTACCGTTTATTACCTGGTAACTTACAGGCAAGGTCATATCAACTGTTTCGCCTGAAGCGGGAGTAATGGTAGCTCCGGATGCTATCTTTATAGTTGGAGCTACTTTGGATAAATCGGATCCGAAAGGTAATACCAGATTGATTGTATAGATAGAATCATTAATAGTTCCTTTTACGCCATTTGCGGTAAAACTTGCTACTTCGGCATCCGTATTTAACTTTAAATCGGATGGCTGTGTTTTTTTACAGGCTGGTAATACCAGGCACACGCCCAGTATTATTAACCATATACTGTTTTTAAATATTGTTAATAGTTTCATTTTCTTAATTTTTTAATTAATTACCAACCAGTATTTTGTTTATATAAGTTTTTGCTTAAATTAATTTGGTTTAATGGAATAGGCATATATTCATCGCGATTTTTGGTAAACTGCGCGCTTTGTAACTGGCCCACTCTTGATTTTTCAGCAGCGAAATAAGTGTTTAAATAACTCGCGGCCACACCCCAGCGCACCAGGTCGAAAAAGCGGTACCCTTCCATGGCAAACTCCAACCGCCGCTCAAAACGCAATGCCTGCCGGGCATAATCATTTGTCCAAACACAGTTAACGCCGGGCTGGTAAGTACTGATCTTATAATTAGAAATGGGTGTGCCATCGGCCTGTTTAAGCCGGGCAGTACTGTTAGCGGCACGCTGGCGTACCATATTTATCAATGGTAACGCCGCTGTTTCCTGGTTCATTTCAATTAATGCCTCGGCTTTCATCAGCAATACATCGGCATAACGAATGATGGCCCAATTTTTTGAACTCGACATAAAGGGAGGGAATTTTTTAAATGAAGGGTCATCGGCGGCAACGGTTTCCTTCATACTTAACAGGTAGCCATAAATCGAAGGATCTCTTGCCCATGAGTTTTGATAGATCTGAGCAGGCTCATATTTATAAGGGTGACCAGGTATAGCAGCTGTGTGATCTATGCGGGGGTCGAATGTACTGGTAAGGTAGCTGTTGTTCTGTATAACATCGTTATTGTTAAAAGTGTTAAATAATGGCAACCCGGTACTATCAGTTTGAAAGGCATTAATTAGGTTGTGGCTTGGCACATGGAAACCGCAGCAGCCAAATGCAGCGTTCATCGGGTAATCCAGGGAGTGCCCATTGTCTACACGCCCGTCCGGTGTTCCGTCATTTATCGAATATTGTATGGCAAATACCGATTCGGTGCCGTTTTCATCCGCCGTTAAAAAGTTGTCGGCAAAGTCTGGCTCCAGGCTATAAACCCCTGAATTGATTACAGAATCACACAGGGTATTTACTTCGGCAAGTTTTGTTTGATCTATACCGGTAACATTGTTATTGTTGTCCTGTGTGTAAGCCTGGTATAATAGTGTTTTAGCAAGATAGGATTGCGCAGCATATTTAGTTGGCCTGCCCACCTGTGGTTGCGATGTAGGTAAGTTAGCTGCCGCAAAGCGGAAATCATTCGCGATTTTTGTCCATAACGCATCGCTTGAATAACTTACGTTTGATACGGTATCATAACTTGCTTTAGGGATAGTTTCATCTATCCATGGTACACGTTTATACAATATTTTAAGCAGGAAATAAAAATGGGCTCTTAAAAAACGCACTTCACCCTCCCTGGCCATTTTATCGGGATAGTTTGTGAGCGACATATTTTCTATACGGCCCAAGGCATCATTTGCGCGGCCAATGCCAATATATAAACGATACCACGTAACATCCGTAGTGCCTATGTCCACACGGTTTAGTGAAAAGGTTTCATAGGCGTGAAAATCAGGCACATCACCCGGCCCATCACCTCCTTTATAAGCATCGCCGCTTCTGATGCTGCCATAGGCCCACATGCTGCTGTAGGGTGCGGCCCAGTAATCATTACCCAGAGCAGAATAAGCTGCTATTACCATGGCATCAACATTGGCCGGGGTATTTAAGTCGGCACTGGATATAACGCCCTGTGGTTGCTCTTCGAGCGCCTTTTTGCATGAAGCGCACAAAACAAAAAGTAATGCCGCTATTAATATTTTCGTTTTCATCTCTTTATTTTTTTTGTTTATAGCGAAAGGTCAAAACCTATAGTAGTGATAACCGGTATCGGGAACTCATTTGTTGAGTTTTCGGGATCGGGATCGGTATAGCTTTTGCTTTTGATGATCAATAAATTGCTGCCCTGTATGTATACTTTGGCATTACGTATTTTGTACTTTTTCAGCGCATCATTAAGATTATAGGACAGCTGTAAATTTCGTAGCTTACAGTATGATCCATTTTCAACGTAATAGCTTGATCCTCTGGCTTCATCGTTGTTGTCTACCAGCGTTAAAGCAGGTATGGTTGAGGTGGGGTTTTGCGGTGTCCAGGCTTGTAATACCCGGGTGCCCCAGTTGGCACCCGGGTCTATCGAGGTAAAATCAGTTATCTCTTTATAGGTGTTGTATACATCGTTACCCTGTACACCCTGGAAGAAGAAGCTCAGGTTAAAATTCTTATATTTTACATTAACATTTAATCCGTAGCTGAATTTGGGATCAAAATTACCAATGTACTGCTGGTCGAGGTTATTGATCACCCCATCGCCATTAAGATCGGCGTACCTGATGCGACCAAGCCCTTTTCCCGGTTGCGCGGCAGAATTATTAACCTCTGCCTGCGTAGTGAACAAGCCATCAGCAACATAACCGAATATGGAGTTTATTGACCGGCCCAATATAGTTTCGGTGGTACCATTGCCCGGGTATGATGATAATACATTGGAAGGCAATTGGGTAACTATATTACGATAGGAGGATATATTTGCCGATACATTAATGCCCCAATCATGACTTAATTGATTAGCATAATTAACTACAGCTTCATATCCTGTATTTCTCATGGAAGCACCATTAACGTAGGTATTTCCACCTTCGCCAAGTACAGCCAGATAAGCCGGGCTTATCAAAATACCGGTTGTGTTCTTAATAAAATAATCAAATGAGCCAGTGATCTTATTATTAAAAAAACCATAATCCAAACCGAAATTGCTTTGGGTTGAGGTTTCCCATTTCAGGTTGTTATTGCCTGTTTGTATTAATGCAAAGCCCGATGGCAAGGTTCCTGAGCTTGCCCCTGAAATATTATAGGCTGTACCGGTATCAAACTCACCGGTAAGATTTGTTCCGTATATGGCCGAATACAAAGTATAAGTGCCATTATTGGCTATCTCCTGGTTACCGGTTTGGCCCCAGCCATAGCGCAACTTTAAATCTGAAATAGCAGGTGCATTATCTTTAATAAAACTTTCCTCGCTTATTCGCCAACCTGCAGATGCTGCCGGAAAAGTGCCAAACTGATTGTTTGAACCAAACCGCGACGAGCCATCACGGCGCAGCGTTGCCGATAATAAATATTTGCCATCATAATCATAATTGGCCTTGCCAAAGAACGATAGCAGTGCATAACCATATCCACTCCCTGAATTCAGTATATTGGTTGTAGCCGCGCTGAGGTAGGCGTAATTTATATTTTCGATAGCCAATCCTTGGCCGCTGCCGGCAAAAGTTTGGTTTATATAGTTTATATTTTCTTCACCAGCCAATAAATTCAATTTACTTTTGCCAAAGGTTTTATCATAGGTAAGGGTATTTTGCCAAACAGTATTACCATCATAGGATTGCGAAGTAGACACTTGATTGGTGGGATCTGACACGAACCCCGACACGTATGAGTACTGTAATTGTCTGGAATAATTTAATGCGTAATCAGCTCCGATACTTGTTTTAAAGTGGAATCCGGGCAATATTTGCAGTTCGGCATAGGCATTCCCAAACACCCGGCCAAAATAATTTTTGTTCTGCGCGTTTTCGTCAATTAAACGAACCGGGTTCTGGCTGTCTGACATTCCCGGGCCGGGCCCTCCCCAGCCCCCGGTAACTGTATATACAGGCTCAGCAGGTTCATCCAGCAAAGCATAATTCGTAATATCGGCGGCTGGCAATAAAACATCGCGCATATAGGTTGCCGATAAAGTTTCTCCTACTTTAAGTTTCCCATCGAGGAGGTTGTAATCTGAATTAAACCGCACGGTTATTTTTTGATCCTGTGATTGTTTGATGATGCCGTTATTATCATAATAGCTCATGGAGAATAATGAATTTCCTTTCTCAGTGCCGTTTGATACCGACATGCTGTATGATTGTACCACAGATGGTTGTGATATCTCATCAAACCAATTGGTATTTGCAGGTTTAAGCGTTTGCGCAGCATCCAGGTATTCTGGTAAAATAATTTTATTGAGTACCGGGTTATTATAATCACCATTCCATTGATACTGGTAGGTTTGGTTATTGTTAGGGTTTGTGCCATCGTTTACTGAAGCGCGCCAGTAAGCCTCGCCGTGTTGCTCCGTATTTAAAACGCTAAGCTGGCTGGCATAAAACTCCACTGATGTGTTACCACTAAAGTCGATGCGGCTTGTACCCGCTTTTGCTTTTTTTGTAGTTATAATAATAACTCCATTTGCCGCCCTTGAGCCATATATAGAAGCCGCCGAGGCATCCTTCAACACCTGTATGGATGCAATATCATCCTGGTTGATTTCCTGTAAACCACGCTCAGTTGGCATTCCGTCAATTACATATAAGGGGTCATTATCGCCCAGGGTACCAATACCACGTATACGCACAGTAACGGTACCGGCCGGCGAGCCATCGGTTGAAACGGTAACGCCAGGTACACGGCCCTGTAACTCTTTCATGGCATTGCCTTCAGGAATATCCTGTATATCAGCAACGTTTACAACCGATACGGCCCCTGTCAAATCCTTTTTTCGCTCTGAGGTGTACCCGGTAACAACTACCTCATTTAAATCGGTATTGCCTTCTTTAAATGCAACAGCAAGATTATTAGTCGCGGCAGTTATTTTAACCGTGACGGGCTTAACGCCCACATAGGAAAACCGTATGGTTTGGCCTACCGATGCCTGAATAGAAAATTTGCCTTTGATATCCGTTGAAGTTGCTTTTTGGGTTTCTAACACTATGATAGAAACCCCAGGTAATGGCCGACCATCTTTATCAGCCACAGTTCCAGTTATTTGCCGGGTCTGTGCAAATGCAGCTGCCGCCAGCATGACCAGCATGGAACAAAAAAGTAATAGTTTTCTCATTTAATTAAAATTGGTTTATAATATAATTGGTTTAAAACATTTGGTTTCTGAATGCTTTGTATTCCCCTAACTCATATTCAGGGCAACCTCCTTTCTTCGTTGCAATAAAGCCACCCATAGCTATTGCATTTTTCAGAATGATCTCGGGCCGTTCGTTCAGATAGTGCCCGGCTATAAAAGCCGCTAAAAATGAATCGCCGCTGCCTATCGTATCTTTAACCTTTACTTCATTTCCCCATAAATGGTAAGCACATGTATGGGTATAATAAGAAGCGCCGGATTCTCCCTTGGTAATGATGATTTCTTTAACGTTAAACTTATCCATAATAAACCTGATCTGGCTGGCTTCATTTCCAAGTGATCCACGAAATAGGATCTGTACCATTTCAAGCTCGGCCTGGTTAAATTTTACGATGTCGGCTTTTTCTAACAATGCTTTCAATAAGTCCTGTCCGATAAATGGAGGCCTCAGGTTAATGTCGAATACTTTAATGGCATCATTTTCTAATAGTTTAAAAAGGGTGTCTCTGGTAACCGAATTTCGCGAAGCCAAGCTCCCGTAAATAAAATAGGAGGATGGTGTGAGCCTGTCTTTTACGCCATGTACTTCTGTAATAAAATCCCAGGCAACAGGGAACAGAATTTCATAAGATACCTCATTGCCATTGTTCATTTTCGCAATTACTTCGCTGGTTGGATATGTCCGGTCGATCTCTAAAAAATTTGTATTGAGCCCCCAGCTTTCGATTAGTCTGGTTAATTGTTTGCCGCGTTGGTCCTTACCAACTTTACTAAAGATACTCGTTGCAACACCCAGTTTTTTTAAATGATAGGCAACATTTAGTGGTGCGCCACCTGGTTGGGCTCCTTCAGGAAGCATATCCCAAAGGACTTCACCATAACATACGGCCGGGGTGGTGGATGTATTTGTCATTATAAATTGTTAATGAAGTAAAATATTAGTTTCAATCTGTTCGAGCGACCTTCCCTTGGTTTCCGGCATAAATCTCCAAACGAAGATGAACTGGCACACCATCATGATGCCGAAAAACGAAAATGTTACTGTACCTCCCAGCTTTTCCGCGAAATAAGGAAAGGAAAATGCAATTAAAGCCGCCATAACCCAATGGGTGGAACTGCCCAGCGTTTGCCCCTTTGCCCTAACCTGATTGGGAAATATCTCGGAAATGAAAACCCAGATAACAGCACCTTGCGAAAAAGCAAAAAAAGCGATAAACACCATCATATAAGCCGGTATTGCAAACCCGCTCAAATGCCCGGAATAAAAGGCATGTGCTACAAGAAAAAGTGAAATAACAAGCCCAACAGATCCAATTAACATCAATATTCTTCGGCCAACTTTATCAATGATATTGATGGCTAAAAGCGTAAAAATAAAATTGATTGCGCCAATCCCTACTGTAGAAAGCAGGGAGGTATGCGCTCCTAAACCGGCCATTTCGAAAATTCGCGGCGCATAGTAAATGATTGCATTAATACCTGATACCTGGTTGAAAAAAGCGAATAGCATTGCCAATATTACCGGTGTATTATACTGACCGGAAAAAAGGCTGCCTTTCTCTTTGCCTGAATTGCTTAATTTGGAATTCCTGATGGCAATTAATTCATTATCACAATTAAGCGGATTAATAACCCTTAGTATTTCCAGAGCCCGTACCATTTCGCCTTTTTTCAGGATTAGCCAGCGCGGGCTTTCCGGAATAAAATAAATCAGGATCAAAAATATAAATGACGGAAAAGCCTGGACACCCAACATCCATCGCCACGAGGAATCCCCTCCCTGACTGATCAGGTAGTTGGACAAATAGCTGATTAATATGCCTAAAACAACATTAAACTGAAAGAGGCCAACCAACCTGCCGCGGCGATCTGCCGGTGATACCTCGGAGATATAAATTGGTGCAGTTACAGATGATATACCGACTCCCAATCCTCCTAATAATCTGAAACATAAAAATAGATACCAGCTGTCGGCGAGGGCGGTTCCAATTGAAGATAACAGATAAGCCGCTGCCACAAAATATAGGGTGTTCTTCCGGCCAAACTTATCCGATGGCTTTGCCCCCAACAAGGAGCCTATTACCGTACCAATTAAGGCAATGGAAATAGTAAGCCCGTGTTCAAGAACGGATAAATGCCAATACTGTTGAATAGATTTTTCAGCACCTGAAATTACTGCGGTATCAAACCCGAATAAAAAGCCCCCGAGAGCTACGACCATGGACCATGCCAGGACGGAATGTTTTCTCATAAATATATTATTGGTGTTATTGGTTTACGGTTGCAAAGTAGATCATTCAGGAAAGCAGACGTTATTGATTTTATATCAAAAAAGTATAAAAATGTACCAATTTGTAAATAGCTGATTTTCAGCTAAATAAAA
>Ga0302300_1001732_pt1 | contig 12013 bp, 9 predicted proteins | sample III_Palsa_E1_1_FD_198756 | JGI IMG/M metagenome (GOLD analysis project Ga0302300, IMG submission 198756) | Peat permafrost microbial communities from Stordalen Mire near Abisko, Sweden - III_Palsa_E1_1 | ecosystem: Environmental > Terrestrial > Soil > Palsa > Peat permafrost | place: Sweden... | reverse complement strand
CGTCCTAAAGAGAGTATTTTTATCATTTGATCCGTAATATAGATACCCCTCACAGTTAAATTTGTTATAAAATTGACTTAATTTAAGCTGTGAGACCTAAAATTGCACTTCATGGTTGAATTGGCGACAGTATTATTATGCAATAAAGCATTTTTAAGCTTATTCTTAATCATATCAAACTCCAATTTTTTAGTTATAAAATCATAACACATTTTAAGCATAATAGAAATAAAAGCTTTATTTCCTCGGTATTTTTTTAATATAATTCTCAAAATCATAAATAAATTTTCTTTCTTGACTTACATTCACATCGTTAGAAAACGTTAAAATATTAGGAATAATATTAATAATACTTCCCCTGATTTTGCTTTTGGATTTTTGCATGCATAAATAATAAAGACATAAGCCTTTTCTTTCCGTTTGATAGCGATTTCTTACGGTTATGGCATGCAATTGCTTTTGATACATACCAGTTAAAGCTAATTGATTTCTTTTATTCTCTTGCCACATTGGATTAAGGCTAAGTGTCAAACACTGCAAATTAGCATTATCTTTCAAAAAGACTACACTACTAGTAAGCAATGGCTGCTTGAACTTTTGATCACCATGGATATCTATTGATATTTCTTTATTTTCTATTTGATTTGCATCTAGCTGCAAACTTTTTAAGGCAGCATTTCTTTCTATTGTTTCCTGTGAACCCTCATCCGGACTTAAGCCACGCAAAGCAAATAATAATAAAGCTGCCCCTTCGCTTTTAATCGAGTTGTATTGTAAGTTTAAATTTTGCAAGGTGTTATTTACAGACAGCATTTTAGCTAAAAAACTAGCACCCGCACAGTCAATAGCATTGCCACGCAAATTCAAATTTTTTAAAGTGACATTTTTCATTAAGCTTAAAGCTATTTTTTGCATATCACAGAAAAAATTACCCCTTAAATCCAAATATTCTATGGTGCTATTATGTTTAATTACTCCAGCAATCACAGTAGGCAAAGCACTATCAACATTGGCAACATTGTCAAAATTAGGCGTTTTATACATCGAAATCTCCTGCATTGGCTTATAAAGCACAGGAAACAAATCATGCTGAGGCTCAATATAATAATTTAATAAAAAATGCTTAATACTATGATTATATTTAAGCCCTTTCAACAAAAACGTAATAAATTTATACTCTTCTTGAATGTCATCAAAATCTTGATTTGAGTAATATAAATGAAAATTTAAGAGGGTATTATTACGTTTTATGGATTCTGCTATATTTTTTACAAGCGGAGTTAAAAGATAATCAACAGCAAAGTTCATGCCTAGAGTTAAAGAAGTAATGCTAGTATTGTTTCTAATTATAAATGACAATAAATTAATATTTTCAGCAGTGGTGAGAGGTACATTTTTGATATTCAATAAAGTTATTGAGGTGTTTACCTTTAAAGCAATTAAAATAGTATTTATTTGCTCTTGATTCCACTCATGCTGACTTAAATCCAAGCGTTTTTTCTGGTTGGTTTTAATAGCTAAAATTAAGTCATTAAATTCTTCTGCATTCATTATTAGCATATGATATACTCCTAAATTATAATAATATAAGTAGTATTTTATAATATATTAATTTTGAAATCCATTTTATTTTTTATTGTATATGCAGCAATTAAAAAAAAGGGGGAGTTAAGTATTATTATTTAATAAAGTTGTTAACCCGGCTTCATCTAAAACAGGAACTTTCAATTGTTGTGCCTTGAGTAATTTGGAGCCTGCTTTCTCGCCTGCCACTACATAATCTGTTTTTTTTGAGACACTTTCACTTACTCGGGCGCCTAAGGCTAATAATTTATCTCTCACTGCTTCTCGGGTTTGATGCAATAAAGTACCTGTTAACACAAAAGTTTTATTGTACAAAGGTAATGTTTCAGTAGAAGTAGGTTCGTCTTTTTCTTCCCAATGCACCCCCGCTCTAATTAATTGCTGGATAACGTGTTGATTATGCTTTTCTTTAAAAAAACTTTCTATGCATTCCGCAAGCACGGGGCCAATATCGTGAATAGCCTCTAATTCAGCAAAAGTAGCATTCATAATAACTGATAGTTTTCTAAAATGATTTGCCAATAGATTGGCAGTAGTAAAACCTACTTCACGTATGCCTAAAGCAAATAAAAATTTGTGTAGACTGGTTTTTTTACTCGCGTGGATAGCTTCTATAAGATTATTGGCAGATTTAGCTCCAAAACGCTCTAACTCTATTAATTGAGGCACTGTTAAACTGTATAAATCGGCAACGGTTTTAATAAGCTGTAAATCTACTAATAATTCAACAATTTTATCCCCTAAGCCTTCTATATTCATAGCTTGCCGAGAGGCAAAATGTTTTATGGCTTCTTTTGCTTGTGCCGCGCATTCAAGACCCCCAACACATTTTAAAGCAGCCATACCCGGCACTTGGATGACTTCCGACTGACAAGTAGGACAATGCGTGGGCGGCTTTATTGGATAAGCATGAGGGGGACGTTTTTCGAGTATAGGTTTTACAATTTCGGGTATGACATCACCGGCGCGACGTATGACAATGGTATCATTTATCCAAATATTTTTGCGTGCAATTTCATCCATATTGTGTAAAGTTGCATTACTTACAGTTACCCCCCCTACGAATACGGGTTTTACCCGCCCTACTGGGGTAAGCGTCCCAGTACGACCCACCTGAAATTCCACCCCCTCAAGTACAGTTAACACTTCTTCTGCGGGAAATTTATGCGCTATGGCCCAGCGGGGGGCGCGCGATACAAACCCCAATAACCGTTGCAAAGACAAGTCATTCACTTTATAGACTACGCCATCGATATCATAAGGCAATTGATTACGTTTTTTTTGTAAGCTATTAAAATAATCAAGGCAAGCCTCGATACCCTTTACTAGCTTATTCTCTGAATTGATGGGAAAGTGCAAACTTTTTAAAAAAGATAATTGCTCTGCATGGGTTGCAAAATCATAATTGGATACGAAAGCCAAACTATAAGCAAAAAAACTTAAATGTCTTTTAGCGGTTATTTTAGAATCTAATTGCCGTAAAGAGCCTGCTGCAGCATTACGTGGATTAACTAGCAATTTAGTACCATTTTTTATTGCGGCTTCATTCAATTTTACAAAGGTGCTTTTAGGCATAAAAACCTCACCCCGCACCTCTAAAAGCCTAGGTACATCCTTACCAGTTAATTGTAAGGGAATACTACTAATGGTCCGTAAATTTTCAGTCACGTCCTCCCCTACTACGCCATCCCCCCTAGTTGCTCCTTGTGTAAGAAGCCCATTTTCATAGCGCAAGCTCACCGCCAATCCATCTAATTTGGGTTCACAGGCAAACTGCACTTCCTGTAAATTAGTTGGTGAATCAGCAGCCAATAAACGCTCAATTTTTTCCCCAAATTCTTTGATTTCTGCAGAGTTAAATCCGTTATCTAAAGATAACATCGGGATACTATGCTCTATTTCTTGAAATTTTTTAAGAGCGACACCGCCTACTCGTTGTGTAGGGGAGTGGGGAGTTTTTAATTCAGGATGTAAGTTTTCTATATCTTGTAATTCTCGAAATAAATTATCATATTCGGCATCAGGTACTAACGGCTCATCCAAAACGTAATAATGATAATTATATTTCTCTAAAATTTCTCTCAAATAGTCAAGACGTTTTATTATAGCGGGCGACATCTACGTTACACTTATCCTTGATATCTATGCAAAGGCCTCGAAACCCTCATACTGTTTTTGCGCAAACGATTACGTATGTGTTCAATACTTTGAATAGTTAAAATTTCTCTACTCTCGTCGCGCAGTTCACCATCTAGTTGTGTTGCTAATTGTCGTGCCACTCTTAACATAATTTCGAAATTGGTTAAGGCATCTTGGTTATTATAGCTTTTCATGAATAATAACACGCCCTTGGTGGTACAGGTGTGTGCTAAATCTACATTAAAATACCCTGGCTCAAATGCGGAAGCCACGCTAAATAGCACCCGACCCGTGCCACTTGGTTTTTCATAATAATGAAAAATTTGCTTTTCTCCATAATATAAATGCAAAGTATCAAAGGTTTCTAATAATGGTAATCCTTCAAAAGTTTCACCCCCTTTTGCAAAAACATTAATTACGATAAATTCAGACACGACTTTGTTATTGGTTTCTTCCAGGTCGAGCGCTTCTTCGATGCTATCGTCTACCGAAGTCACAATTTCTGCTTCATCAATCAGGGGCTCTATGGGGGACTCAGTAAGTACTACCTCTGAAAACTCATTCCTATGGCGTGGAGTTCTCTTTACTGGTTGAAATCTATTTTCATGAGACTTGCTCGTTAAATACTTGCGTCGCCAGCCATCAAGCAATATGCCAGCTATGACTAGTACGCCTACCCCTAACAAAATCAATTGTAAATTAGCTTCCATAATTCCCCCTACTGCTACATAACATTTTACTGCGTTACAAGAGCCGTTGCCTCTTCTACATCCACTGTCACTAAACGCGAAACCCCTGGTTCCTTCATGGTTACCCCTGCTAAATGCTGAGCCATTTCCATGGCTAACTTATTATGAGTGATAAAGATAAACTGTACGGTTTGCGCCATATATTTAACTAATTCACAAAAACGCCCAACATTCGCATCATCTAAAGGAGCATCTACCTCATCTAACATACAAAAAGGAGCAGGATTTAATTGAAAAATGGAAAACACTAACGCTACTGCAGTCAGCGCCTTTTCTCCCCCTGACAATAAATGAATGGAACTATTACGTTTACCCGGGGGGCGAGCCATTATACTTACACCAGCCTCTAATAAATCCTCGCCTGTTAATTCTAAATAAGCCTGTCCGCCTCCAAATAACTTAGGAAATAAAATTTGAAATTGGTTATTGATTTTTTCAAAAGTTTGGCTAAAACATTGTCTGGTTTCTTTGTCAATTTTACGAATAGCATTCTCTAAAGTATCTAAGGCATCCGTTAAATCAGTATATTGCATATCTAGGTAAGATTTTCTTTCTAATTCTGATTCATACTCTTCAATGGCTGCCAAGTTAATAAGCCCTAGATTTTGGATTTTTTTCAGTAATTTTTCTAATTCTATTTCGGCCTCTGCTTCATCCAGCTCTGGCTCCAAGCTTTGTAATACCGCGTCTATATCACAAGCTGCAGCTTGTAATTTTTCTAGCAAGGTTTCGCGACGCACTGCTAAGGTTTGCCAATCTAAGCGTACGGTTTCTAAATTATTACGTATATCGTTTATTTCAATTTCAAGCTGATGACGAAGTTTTTCGGAATGGCGTCGTGAATGTTCTAATTCTTCTACTCGAGTTCTACTGACTTGTAATTCCATTTCCACTTCAAGACGCAACGCCAATAATTCATCTAACTGTTCTTTAAATTGTAATAGGGGCTCATCAAAAGATAGTAAGGTCGATTCTAAATGTAGCAATCTTTCACTGCTTAATAGGCGTTGTTTCTCGAGTCTTTCCAGGCCTTGCGTCATACCTTGGATTTGGGTTTTCAGCGTATGAACTTTTAAATTTATAGCATGCACTTGTGCCGCATTTTGTTTTGCAGTACTACTGGCTTGAAGATTTTCAGCTCTCAGGCGTTCACGAGCTTCTTGGAAATGCGAATTTTCTTTATTATTGCCTTCCATAGCATTTAAAGCATTTTCTAAAGTATATCTTATTTTAGAAGCCTCCTCTTGAGCGAGATCTATATTTACTGTGAATTCCTGTATTTCTTCGGAAATATTTTTTTGTCGCAGCAAAACATGTTGCAATTTGGTATTTTCTATACTGCTTTGCTTCGACACTTCATTCAGTTCTTGGGTGAGCTCTTGAATATTTTTTTGTAATTCCCGGCTCTTTCCCTCAGAATCCGCAGCTTCTGTCTGCATGCTGTCTACTTCTGCTACCAGTTGTTCAATTTCAACCTCATGCAAGGCAATTTCTTGACTTAGCAGCTTCTGCTCTTTATCTCGAGCCAGCACCCCTTTTTCGGCATTCTCCCCCTTGCATATTGAGATCCAATTAGGACCTAACCAAATGCCTTCAGGTGTTATAACTGATTCATGTGCTTCTAGATTGGCTACAAGCTCGCGTGCTTGTGCTATAGTTGATGCTGCATAAATACCCGCTAAAAAGGGATAAATAGGTAAACTGGTTTTTATTTTATGGATTAATAAGTTGGCGTCTTTAGTAGCATTATTTCCTATTAAGCTATCGCTTCCATTAGCCAATAAGTGAATATTACCCTCTGTAATTTGCTCTATATCTTGCCATATCGCTTCGTTTATTTGCTCAGTACAAAAGGCTTTTAACTTATGATTTAACGTTATCTCAACTGCTGCTTCCCAGCCTTGCTCTACCGATAAATTTTCACCCAAATAAGATTCTGGGATATTATGGTTAACTAGCCATTCTTTGATTTCAGGGATATGTCTTTTTAATGCGGCCTCTTGTAAAGCATGTAAAGCGGCATTGCGTCCTTGCAAAGTTTGTAATTTCTTTTCTAAGGTATTAATAATACTATTTTTCTCTTTAATATTTAGTTGCATACCTTGCATCAATGCTTGTAATTGGTCATATTCGATTTGTTTTTCTTCTATTATGTCGTTTATGCTTTGCGCCCTTGCTTCAAATTCATATATTTTTTCTTCTATTGCTGCCGTATTTGCATTAGTATTTTCGTTATGCAATTTATTAAGACGCGCTTCATTTTCAGTTATTTGTTTTTCAAATTGTTCGATACGGGCGCGTTGTACTTCTGCTTGAGTTTGCGTGGCACGGGCCTTCGTCTGAAATTCATCCCATTGTACATTCAACAAGCGTAATGCTTCTTCTGCATTAGTAGCTATAGTCTCAAATTCTTCTGCTTTGGCTTGCGCTAGCAACAATTCAGGCTCAAGCGTAGCATACTCAGCTTCTAAACTGTAATGCATCGCCTTATCTTCTTCAATTTGATTTTTATGGAGCTCTATTTGTGATTTAGCAAGTTCCAAATCTTCTTTTAGTTTTCGCTCTTTATCATAATGATGCTGTATATTTTGCTCAATAGCTGCAATCTCTGCCCCTAAGGCATACATCTTACTCTGCAAAGTATTAAAAGTATCTTGTTCTTCAGTATATTCGGCATGCCCTTTTTCCAATGCTAAATCAATGCTTACCTTTTCTGCCTGTTTTTTTTCTATGACAATGGTATATTCACGGATGGTATCATTTTTTAATTTTTGTTGGCTTTCAACTTCTTGCCACTTTAAGGCAGTAAGCTTTAATTCGAGGGCGTCCGCTTCTTGTTTTAAGGCTTTGTATTTTATAGCAGCTTCAGATTGGCGCTTTAATTTTTCTATTTGCTTTTCTTGCTCTTGGCGCATATCTTCAAGTCGTACCAAATTCTCACGGGTGTGACGCATTCTGGTTTCGGTTTCTTGACGCCGTTTTTTATATAAGGCAATGCCCGCGGCTTCTTCAAAAAATGACCTAAGCTCTTCTGGTTTAGCTTCAACCACTCTGGATATCATGCCCTGTTCAATAATAGCGTAGCTTCGGGGCCCAAGCCCTGTGCCTAAAAATATATCGGTAATGTCTTTACGGCGGCACTTTGTGCCGTTTAGGTAATAAGAAACTTGCGAATCGCGGGTTACCTGGCGACGAACCGAAATTTCGGCGTAACTGGCGTATTCCCCTCCTAAACTTCCATCGGAGTTATCAAAGAAAAGCTCTACGGTGGCTTGGCCTACTGGTTTTCGCGTGGTAGAGCCATTAAAGATGACATCGGTCATAGATTCGCCCCGCAAATGTTTTGCAGAGCTCTCACCCATTACCCAACGTACGGCATCAATAATATTGGATTTTCCACAGCCATTGGGCCCTACTACCGCTACCAGAGCAGTTTTCAGTTCCAATACTGTTGGATCAACAAAAGATTTAAAGCCAGCCAGCTTAATTTTATGAAGTCGCATGCTAACAAGCATACCTCAAAAATCTATCCCTTGGCCAGAGGTCATGGAGCCTATATAATAATTAAATGTTAAGAGGAAATATTTTTTTAGGGGCTCATTTTGTGTTATCGGGCTTTAGGCTTTGCCTGCACTCCCGCTTACGACGTTTTATTTTGGTGCCTTTATTTATTAATACTGTAATCTTTGGGGTAATTATTGGCTGCTTGGTAGTCTATTGTAAAGAATACTATCTTATAATAAATAAATGGTTCCCTCGGTGGATACTAGGGATTTTAGGCTTTGTAATTTGGAGCTTATTTTCTCTTATAGTAGGATTTATGACCAGCCTTATTTTTACATTAGCTACTAACTTAATTGCCGCCCCCTTTTATGGTTTACTGGCAGAACGCACCACTCGCTATTTAGCTAATACCACCCAATCTGAACTTATACTGAATTGTAAAACATCCCCCCTTGCTTTGTTAGTGCCCCAAATTCTTTTAAGGGAATTAAAAAAAATAGCTTACTTTACTCCCCTCTTACTATTAAATGTATTTATATTGATTTTCCCGATTACTTTTGCATTTAGCCCTTTTTCTTGGGCTTTGACCTTAGCTTGGATAAATGCTATTCAATACGTCGATTATGCTGCCGATAATCAACATGCCTCATTGTGGTTAATGGTACAAAAACTAAAACAAGAACCGCTTACAGTAATCGGTTTTGGAGGAACCGTAGGTCTACTGATGACCTTGCCCGGAGCGAATTTAATAGTGCCTGCAGCTGCCGTAGTCGGCGGCACCCAATTGTGGCACCGCTTAAATCAAATGCATTTAGAATCAACATTTAATCCCATGTAGGCTAATTTAGGCTAAACTTAATATAAGATTTTCTTCCAAGATATTGAGGGTTTAACAAAAAATGACAGACTCCAGCAATTCCACGCGACCTTTTCACGTTTTATTTGTTGACAATAGCAGAACCACCCGAGCTGCCATGTCTAATGCGCTTGAAGAAAAAAATTACGAAGTAACTACCGCAGGAACGGGTATGGAAGCGATAGAAATTCTTAAAACCGGTGTGTACGACCTTATTATTATGGATTTATACATGCCCCTGATGAATGGATATGAAGCCGCAAAATTAATCCGGGACTTGCCTGCTGAAAATTGTAAAAATATTCCGATTATTGCGCTCACTGCTAGTAATGATGTTAAAGATCAAGAAATTGCCCAATTATCTGGTATGAATGAATTTGTAGTAAAAACTTCTGATCATAAAGATTTATTCGAGATACTGGCTAAATATCACGCTGCCATTTCATCATAAATTTTTTGTGTTGCATACCAATTATAAACCAAGCTTTCTGCTTTGCCTTGCATCACTGAGATTGATCGTTAATTTTGGCTCCACTTTGCTCTAAAAAGATATTTTATTTTGACCCCACTTAAAATAATTAAACCCAAGCTCGGCGTCATGGAGCTTGCTAAACAATTGGGGAATGTATCACAAGCTTGCAAGATAATGGGCTATAGTTGAGAATGATCTCTCGGCCAGCCCCGGAGATCGCTCTCAATTTATTAAATACAATAGATTCATTATTCTAATAAATAAAAATTTGGGCCTTTAAAAGTTTGCACTTCATTACCCCTAATAATGTTTTTATGAGTCTCCCAACACTGATATTCAAAGTTAGCTTTTAATTTTTCACTCTGCAAATTAAGTAAGTTCATTAATCTTGCTAAAGCTAATTTTTTATTTTGGTATTGTGACCTTTCTTCTCGTGCAACAATTTGAACACTCGTGGGAATATGTATTAAGCGCACTGCGGATTCTGTTTTATTTTGATGTTGCCCCCCAGGCCCGCCTGCATACATAGTTTCAAAGCGTATAGCTTTTAAATTTAAAGCATCTTGCTTGGGCTCTTCTAAAAAAGACATGGCAATATACCAATTTTTGCGAGAATGATTAGGCCTAAATCTGCTTTTACAAACCCATCTAATAGTTCCTTCAAATTTTTTTAATTCATCTAGATCAACATGTTGTATAGCTAGTAAGACAGACGCTAAGGTTTCAGGCTCTGGGCCTGGTGTACTATCAAGGACTAAAAACGGATATTTTTTATTTTCAAAGCGCTTACGAAGAAAATTTACAAATAAAAAAACTGCTTCACAACATTCAATAGGTCCTTGCCCCGCAGTAATGTGCATCCATATTGTCATCTTTGCACAACCTTTTTGTAAGTCATTAAGGGTTTAAAAGTGGCAATAACTTTACAACTGCCTGCCAATACTAAAGCCTCTATAACCTCTTCTATTGCTTTATAAGCTTGGGGGGCTTCTTCAAATAACAAATCTTTATCGTCACATATAATGCGACTTCCAAAACAAGTACGTTTAAGCGATTCAGAAGAAAAACGCTCTTTTAAGCGCGATTTACATTCGGTTCTTTTCCATTTTCGGCCTGCACCGTGCGCAATAGCCCCTCCCACAGCATTCTTGTCGGGTAAAACCAAATAGCTTAAAGCACCGCGCGAACCAGGAATCATTACCATGCCTTGATTAACAGGAGTCACCCCTTTACGATGATAAAATAAATTGTCATCTATTTTATCTAAAAAGTTATGAAAAATATCTAATATGAATGTAGCCTCAACTTGTAAAGTTTCGAAAAAGGCTGCCGCAATTAAACTTCTATTTAATTTTGCCCAATGCAAAGCATTATCATGTTTAACGAAATAATCCTGTGCTTCCCTACTCGTTCCAAGTAAGCCTTTAGAGAAAGCAGTACCCAATTGTTCTTGCAATATCGACTCGCCATAACCACGGGAACCGGAATGCACTAATAAAAAAGTGTTGTGGGCATTAAGATTAGTATTTTCAAATAAAGTTAAGTCTTCAACCGAATTTAAAGCTAATAATTCAGCAAAATGATTTCCACCGCCAATGCTGCCTAAAGATTTATCAAAACTTGTTGGGGTAATATTTTTTTCCATTAATAAATCATTTATCTTAGGAGCTAAACTAGGATGAGGTAACATGAGTTTGCCAAGTTTTTTTTCAAGTTTATCTAATTTAACTTTATTAATAGGCAAATTTAATTGCCATAAACCCATGCCACATCCAATATCATTGCCAATCAAAGCAGGATAAATCCAATCTTTACTTAAAAATGAGGCGCCTATAGGACCAGTCTTACCAGGATGTAAATCTGGCATGCCCACTACCTGTTGGATTCCAGGCCAGCTGGCTACGGTTTTGAGTTGGGCAATCGCTTCCCCTTCTATCCAACATCTATCGGTTGCAACTAAAGAAATATTAGGTGCAATTTCTTTAATGGCGGCCTTAAGTTCTAATTTTTGCATTTTTCACCTTTTTAAAATATTTATACGCCTCACGAGCCCCGACACATTAACATAAATTTTATTTTTCAAGATCTATTGAGATTGATTGCTAATTTTGGCCCCACTTTGCTCTAAAAAGATCTTTTATTTTGGCCCCACTTAAAATAAAAAACCCACCATTAATTAGTTTACTAAATTACCATCCAATAATCAACTAATATTTAATAATTTTAAAAAAAATATTAAATGAATTTTCTTGAAATTATATTTAGTATACAAATCAATTTTACTCCATAAATAAAAATTATGTCATAACTGAGAATGATCTCTCGGCCTGACCCCAGTTAAAATAAAATAATTAAATCTTTTTCTTGTCATGAATAAAATACTTTATCTAAAGTAATTATAATTTTACGAAACCATTTCATTAAATTTATCAAAGCATCATTTGATACTGTATCATTCCATGTTATTTGGTGGCCTTTAAAAAGTATTCCGTATTCATTACCATCAATTGTAAGAGCATTTTCATTACCATGTTGAATTTTTTCAAATTGAAAAATGGTAAATTCTTTTATTAACTTATCAACTATAGCATTCCAGAAAAGTATTTTTGAAAAATAATGTTTTAGGTGCAAATTAATTCATCATAAAATCCAAATAAGGATAAAACTTCTTTTTTTGTATTTCCCAACAACTCTAACATGTCTTCCACT
>Ga0302300_1001723_pt1 | contig 12055 bp, 13 predicted proteins | sample III_Palsa_E1_1_FD_198756 | JGI IMG/M metagenome (GOLD analysis project Ga0302300, IMG submission 198756) | Peat permafrost microbial communities from Stordalen Mire near Abisko, Sweden - III_Palsa_E1_1 | ecosystem: Environmental > Terrestrial > Soil > Palsa > Peat permafrost | place: Sweden... | reverse complement strand
TTTAAAAATGAACCTTGGGTTTATAAATACTCCATTTTCATCAACATTTTTATTAGACCATAAATGAACTTTATCAGACGAAGCAAAAGATCTTGGAAAACAAACTATACATTTATCATCAGTGCATAATACAACTGCATTTGATTCGCAAATATTTTTATGTTTAATTTTAAAAGTAGACCATTTATTGTGTTGATATTCTGACATTTCATTCCTAATATATTTTTTATCTTGAATATATCTCCATCCGGCTAATTCGGTTTCTTCTAAATCAACTTCAACAGAGAAGGAAGGATATTTTCTATTAGTATCAATAAATTTATCTAATTTAATGTATTTGGTATTAAAAAGAACGTCATTTTTATATTGTAAAATATTCGGATCTACAGTATTAAATTTTAGTATTTTATCAGCTTCCAAAATATTTTTTTTAAATTTTTCTTTATAAATATTAACCCATCTAGCTAATTTTATTTCGGTTTCATTAGTAGCGGAATGCGTCGGTAAATTATTGTTATTATTTTGCTTAAACAGAGAAACTTCATTTAATTTAATATTAAAATGATCTTCTTGTTTCATTTTAGAACTTAAATATTTTATTTTGGAATTTCAAACGATAGAATTTTAGGGTTTTAAATTTTTCTAGAAATTCATTTATGTTGGTTCTAACCTACACCTAATTTCCATTAGTTTTTCAATTAGTTGTTCTTTAGTAGCGGTTTCAATAAATTTTTCAATTTCTTGACGTTTTATTTTCATTCTATATTTTTTACAATAAGCAGCATCATCGTATTTTTTAGAAGGTTTTTCGGTATTAGATAACATCTTTAATAGATCTTATTAATATATAACGTTTTAAATTATTTATTTATTTTACGAATTTTAAATAATTAAAATCCCTAAAATCCCTAAAAATCCATATAAAATTCCTAATTTATGTCTGAAACTAAAACATGTAATATATGTGAAAATGAATACAGTAATCAAGGAAATCTTAATAGACATCAAATTTCATGTAATAATAACTTTACAAACATAAATAAAGATTTTACAATAGAAAATTTTATTAGATTCATAATTGAACAAATTTTTAAATATAAATTTCCTAAAATAAGACCTTCATGGCTAATAAATGACACTACTGGACAGAGAATGGAAATAGATATTTTTAATAATAAATTAAAACTGGCCTTTGAATATCAAGGTTATCAACATTATATTTTTCCTAAAAATCAATTAAATTCTTTTATATGTAATCTTAAACAAAGTATAAAAACAAATATGAAAATAACAAATATGAAAATTGAAAAATATAATAAATTAGTTGAAACTTACCCACATTTATTTTTAACAGAAGATGATATATGGGAAAATAAATATGATATAGTAGTGAATTTTATCGAAGAACATAAAAGACTTCCACGTAGAAGCAATCCAAATGAAAAATACTTGGAAATATTTATTAAAGGTGCTAAACGTAATTACAACGACGATAAATTATCGGATGACAAATATGAAAAATGGACTAAATTAATATCAACCTACCCACAATTATTTTAAGAAACATCATCAAATACGTTAGTTCGCATAGCAATGTTGCAGAAATCTTTAACTACTTCGGAATTTAAAGCCAATGTTTTCTTAAAAACGGGTCTTAATGGATATAAACTATCATCATTGTGTGCAGATTCCATTACAGTATCTAACGAAATCCATTGTATATCAGATTTTTCGAAATATTTATAACTAATTGTGGAGGGATTTTCTGGAGTGCCGCTAATATATTTCATGAAGGATAAGGTTGATTGGAAATTTTGCCGATAATCTTTGTAAGGGATTTTAATAAGATACATATAATATGGAAAACCGTTTAGTGTGGTTGATTTGATTTTTATGAAATTTTTTTTATTTGACATTTTTGACATTATTGTATTAATGTCCATAATTGATCCTATAGTTTCCTCATAAAATTCCCTAGAAGCAGTATAATCCCAACGACCATTATCACTAATTTCCGAACGACCCCCAAAATCTGACCAAGGACCTGTATTTGTATCTCTAGGTAAATCTCGACCTAATAAAAAATAAACTGTTGTATTCTTTACAGCAAATGGTAGAACACCTGCACTATATTTTTTTATGGGTTCTGGTATGGTATTGGTGTTGTTGTTGGTAATTTGTTGATTAGGTTCTATAAATTTTTTCTTTAAATCATTTATCTTAGAATAAAATTGAAATTTTGGACCATTATCTACTAACAAAGATCTCTCGAATCCAGGGGGTATCTTAATATAGTCATTTGAATTTTTTGAACTAAAACTCGTTTTTTTGTTTGAATTTGATCCTTTTGAACCTAATCTTAATAATTCTGCTCTTTCTGATATTGAATGTTTTTTTTCAATTGTTTCGTCGTTTGACATAATCTTCTACTACTAATTATAATAATTATTTAAATAATCCGCTTATGTAAATAAAAAAAATATTAACAAATATTAAAGGCAAGCCCAATGAAACGATCTATTAAAAAACAATATCATACTAAAAAATTCTGTAAAAAAGCCCTAAGTGATAAAATTAGAATTAATATGAGAGAATTTAAAGAAGGTCGTTTAATGGCTTCTAAACATAAAGTTAAATCACGAAAACAAGTATTAGCGATTTCTTATTCACAAATTAAAAAAATGTATCCAAGATGTCTAAAACATTTTTCTAAAAATTAACTAATAATTATTAAAGTTTCGTTAAAGATATCTTTTAATTTGTATTAAATTATTGTTATTTAGTTGAGAACTCTTTTTTAAAGACTTTCGGCTCTTAGCGAGTTCTATTAATTTTTTATTATTCCATTTATCTAATAATTCTGAATTATCTCTAATTTTTGTATAAGAATTATCTAACAAATGATATAATAATTTTAGAGAAAATTTATCTCTGTAAATAAAACAATGTATTCTCTTTAGTGAAAAATGATCTTCAAATTTAATAACATTTTTATAAATATCGACATTAAAATTCTTAAGAAAAATCGATTGAAATTTTCTAGATATTCCGAGAAATATTGTATATAAATTTAAAAAACCTTTATCAAAGATATAATAAACATTATAATAATTTTTTTTATATTTAGTAGATCTTATTAATACTTTATCACAAAACCATTTCATCCTTTATTAATATCAAATATTTTAGTTAATAAAAGATTTATGATCTAAATGATAAGCAATTGATATAGGGCTTAACCAATGATTGATATTAGAACATTGAAAATTTGAATAAAAATATTTACTCGGAAATATAATGATATCATTAGCGAAGCGAGAAGTGTCCTCTAACAAATAACCAAATATAATTTTAGTAAATTGTATTGGACCAGTTTGATTTATTACAGTGATATCAATATCTTTAGGAGGATTTTTATACCAATCATTTAGAATATCTAGAGCCTTTTCGAGATATCTTAAAAAACGACCAGTTATTATATGACCAGCAACCGAACCAATCATAGCATTATTTATCATTAGCCCAGGTTCTACGCCAACTATATATGAATATTTCTGTAATAATGGTTCGATACTTTGAAGACATCCGGTATCATTAATATCACAATAAAATCCACCAAATTCATAAAGAATTAATTGCCTTAGTATATCAGATCTTATACCAACGTTTGGATGACTCCTAACTAAATTTATAAGAGTCTTTGGTGAATTCGGTAATATTTCTTCTAGATTTACTAAAGTATTTATTGTTATCCGAGACATATCTATCGATAATTCAATAGATTTATAATCAGTCCATAAAAAGAATTGACAATTAGGATTTCTATGGAACCATGAATCCATATATTGTTGAAAATTGGTTAGAGAACAAAAGGAATTATGAGCCTTCGCTAACCAAATCCAATGAATTTTAAGTGGTATCTTAAAAGACACTTTAGTTTCGTTAAAGGACACGTTAGAAACATTTTGTCGAGAAGACCACTGATTCTCTAATAAATTAACATAACGTTTCATAGAATGTACTGTTTGAACTATTTCAGAATCATAGGAACACATATAACTATTTAAATAAATAGCGCTAATATATGCATTACGATTAGGTATTCCGCAACCAAATAAAAATTCATCAAAATTATTATAATTAGTTTTTAAGAAATCAACTTTAATTTTATAAAATAATAAAATATATTCTGCATAACCTACCCTAACTTGCTGCATATTTAAGTTTGGATCATCACTAAGAAGTTCTGTTTCGTGTTGAACAAGATCAAGATCTCGGAAATTTTTAATAATTAGTGATTCATTATTAGCAGTTCTAATAATTAGTGAAGTTTTATTAGTAAGATTTACTAAAATTATTGCGGTTGTTTCTTTATTATCACAACGGACTTTAAATTTATTTTTAGAAATATAATTATTTTTAAAAAGATCATCGTAAGATTCTTGCCAGTTTTTCATAGTTTTATAAATGATTAATAAATCCCTAAAGTTTTTAATTATTTGTATTAATAAATTATTTGTATTAATAAATGAATAAATATTCAAAAAGATATTTAAAAAAATCCAGATTTTCTACAAGAACTCGAACTCAATTTAAGTCAGATAACAAGCCATTGCCGTTTTCACATCTAATAGAATTACCGGTAGATCTTCAAAAACATATAATGTCTTATATAAAATCTTCTCAGCCACTCAATAAATCCCTCACAAAATCATTAAAGATTGGAAAAAATATGACACAGAAACAATTTGATTCTCTATTGTCTAAATTACCAAATTTAAAAACCTTAGATATTTCTGACAATAAACACATAACAAAAATTCAAAATTTACCAAATTTACAACAATTAAATTGTGCATATTCTAAAATAGAAAATATTGTTAATTTACCAAATTTAAAACAATTAATTTGTATCGTTTGTACAAATTTATTAAATATATCACAAATACCTTCATTAATTGATTTAAATTGCGAAAATTGTTGGAGTTTGGTAAGACTACCCTATAACCTATCAAAATTAAAATTTTTAAATATGTCAAAATGCGATAATGAAAATATGTTTAATTTAGATAACTTTTTACCAAATATGCCAATGTTAGAATATTTAGATTGTTCTAATACCAATTTAACTAATTTACCTAATTTACCAAATCTTGAATGTTTAGATTGTAGTCAATGCCCTCACTTAATTATAAATGAAACTAATTTTAAGATAAAATTTCCAAAATTAACGTATTTGTCATGTTTAAATACAAATGGGTGTTATGGTGTAATGGGGCAAAATACTAGTGGTTTTGGAAAATGCGAAAATTCAAGAAGACATTTTGGTTTGAATTATTGGTTTTAATTATTTTAGTTAATAAATTCTCTCCAAATACTATATATATTCATAAATTGAAACAGATATAGCAGCAATTATTAACTTATTTTTCTGTTTATAAACAGAAAAAGATCTATCATCTAGCTCGTCATCAGATAGCAAAAATAAAGTTTCAAAATTAAGATTTTGTATAAAAAGATCAACTTCGTTTTGATTAAGGTGTAGTTTATCCTCTATTTGATCTTTAATAACACCCATTAAAATATGGTTTGTTTTAATTATTGTAAATAAATACAATACTGCATCTTTAAATTTACTAAAAACTTTAGTATGGAGAGTAGAATCTTCATCAAAATTACTGATATTCTCTGTAATAATATATACATAATTAGGCTGAGAAAGTTTATGAATTTGTTTGTTATAACTTTGTTTTGTTGATGGAATATATTTAGTTATTTTATGTTGTAGTTCAATTGGTAAGTCTGTTAATTTGTTTTTCATTTATTATACAAAATAAATTAATCCCGAAAGTTTTAGTTAATAAATTCTCTACTAAGACGATATATATTTTCATACTCTGAAATAGATGTAGCATTAATTTCTAAATCATTTTCACCTTTATCAACATAAAAAAATGAATCAACTTCATTAATAATATTCATATCATCAGATAGCAATAATAAAGTTTCTAAATTAAGATTTTGTATAAAAAGATTAACTTCGTTTTGTTTAAGGTTAGGTATTTTATCCTCTATTTGATTTTTAATAATAGACATTAAAATATCGTTTTTTTTAATTCTTTTAAAGAAATACAATACTGCATCTTCAAATTTATTAAAAACTTTATTATGGAGGAGATCAGTAGGACCTCTCAAATCACCGATCATCTCTAATACACTATATACATAATTTGTCTGAGAAAGTTTATGAATTTGTTTGTTATAACTTTGTTTTGTTGATGGAATATATTTAGTTATTTTATGTTGTAGTTCAATTGGTAAGTCTGTTAGTTTGTTTTTCATTTATTATACAAAAGAAAATAAAAACAAAATAAAATAATCCCTAACGATTTCCTAATAATCATTTAATAAATTATGAATATTACAGACTATCTAAATTTAAAAAATATTAAATGGTTTCCAGTGTCAATGATAATTAGGGATCAGATGGATTACGAAGTAAATGTTAAAAGAGTTTCTAATGAACATGAAGTTTGTAATTATTTTCGGGATAAGACTTCCAAAGAACTATTAGACCTTCAAAAAGAACAATCAGAAAATATCGTAATTGATACCAAAGAAGTTTTTCAGATTGATGTAGATGATGATAAAATCGATGAGTATGATTTTTTAAAGAAAGGGCCTTATTTTAAGAGTATTACAAAAAAACTTCCGCATTATTTTGTTTATATTAATAATCTAGCGCAAAATTTAAATAAAGTTTCGTTTGATAACGAGTCAAGAGAACCTAATGAAACTCAGGAACCTAATGAAATTTATCAAAATAATTCTAATACTCTAAAAAAAATAGATGGAGGTGATATTTTATGTGGCACTTGGTCATATTGTTTGAGAAATGCTATAGTTTATAACCATGATGTCGCAATTCCTAAAATAAATTATCACAACGGATTGCCAATAAACCAGTTGCCAATAGAAATTTGTAATATTATTTACGATATGTTTGATGATAATATTATTACGGACGCTTCTGAGATTTGCAGTGATCAAATAGTATATAGTAAGCCATTTTATACACGTTTTCATGATATGAACGCTAATATTAAATGGGCATCTTATAGACATCTTAAATATTTAGAAAAAAATGGAAAATTTCATAAAATTCATATATTAAAACCAATAGTTATTAAGAGCCCAATTAGAACATTATTTATTAATAATGATGGTTTTCGCCAGCAAAATTTAAATCATTCATCAATAAACATTTATTTAAGAGACCTTCCTGATAATTATTCCACGAAACTACGAGATATTGTTGATAAAATTTTTAAAATATACGATAACTATTTATGTTCAGATTTTTATTTATATGCTTCTTTTAATATTGATACTCTAAAGTTATATAAAAATGAAGTTTTAATGACTTTTCATGATAAAATTGCAAAATTAAATTATATTCATCATAAGCAAGGATCTATAATCTATACTTATAAAGGTTCATGTGAATTTATAAATTATACCAAAGAATTATGGAATGTAGAAAGTATTTGGTTTTAATGGGTTTTTAAGTAAGTATTATAACATATTCTATTACAAAAATATTTACGAGGATTCGGGATACCATCATCATGAATAATTATTGCATTATTACACTCTATAGCATAAAAATTTAGTCTATGATAACCAGATAAAACCTTTAATCGCTTCATTTTTAATTAATTTTGAACATGTTTCGCACATATCAATTTTATAATCCATAAGGGTTTTAAGAGTTTTTTAAAATATAATTATAAATTTTAGGGTTTTTTAAAATTTAATTTGGAAATTTATGGACTGTCGATAACATTTGGTTTTATAGGAAATAGCGATAAATCAAAAACAATTAAATTTGGTATTAAATTATTTAAATCTTTTAATTTATTTAATCGTTCTTCAGTTAAAGAAGTTCCTCGTGTTTCTTGTATTCTAATTAAATCATTTTGTCTTAATCTCGTGCGTTGAGATATTAGCCATAAAGCACCTCGTTTTTCATTTAACGAAATTAAAGTGTCATCTAACCTTATTTCTTGGCGAACAGGTGTATCTTTAAGTTTTATAATAACATCTTTTAAATTTTTATATTGATCGTCCCATAATTTATCATAAAAATTTTCTTTTTTTGGTTTATGTTTATGTTTTTCAATTCTTTCTTTAACACTTTTCATAATCTTTTTGTTAATATTGTCTTCAAAATCAAATTCCCACATAATAATTAAATTATAACCAAGATCGCGTATTTGTTGATCTCTTAGTAAAGTTTGATTATACAATTCTCTAAAAGTTTTTTTATTATATTGATTTACGTCATCTAATTTAATAGTCGGATTTTTAGGATTACCATGCCAATAATCGCCATGAAATTCATAAATAGTATTATTTTCTTTACAATAACCATCTACTTTAGTTTTTAAAACAGTTCCATTTGGTAATTCAGCATTGATATAAAACTGTTTTTCGTTTAATGCATGTTGAATTAAAATATTTTCAGAAGCCATAATTTGTTCTAACCAACAAATTTCTCTTATTGAAATACCTTTTACTGAGCAACACCATGCTCCATTAGTAATTGATCCTAATGTAGCATAATAAGGTTTATTTTCATAAAGAAACCAAAACTTTGTATCAACACCTTTACAAATATCACGAGGCCTAATAACTTTACCATTTTCATCAATATTTTTAGTATAATCCCAATATAAGGCTTTATCACAAGATGCAAAAGATGCTTCTGTACAAATAACACAATCATCTACATCGCATAAAATTTTAGAACCAGTTTGACAACATGGATATGGACATTTAAAATAATTTTCTTCACCTTCTACATAAGATACTGCACATAATTTTTTGAGAAATTCATGATAACTACAATTAAACCAATAAGAAAAATTCGAATGTCTAAAAATTAATTTTGGATCTATTTTATTGCCGTTCTCATTTATATTTTTTTCATATGACCAAAATTGCATTAAAAAAGAAGACGCAATAGATCTTTGAAAACAAACATTACATTTATTACATAATTTTTGTGCTGCATCTGAACATATTTTTGGATATTTCTTGAACAATTCTTCCCATTTATTACGTTCTTCAATTGACATTTTATTATCATCATATCTACCTGTTTGATGCATGATCCACACATATAATTTCATTTCTATATCATTTTCTGTATTACGGGCTGGATATACAAAATTATTATTTTTTAAAAATTCTCCTAATTCATTAAAATGGTCATTAAAACGTGTTTCAAATACATTTTGTAATAAATTTGGATCTAATTCATTAAATTTCTTGATAATATCTTCAGATAATAAATTACGTTGAAATTTTGTTCTAATTTTTCCAACCCAATTCGCTAAACTATCTTCACATAAATTTGTAGTAGAATAATGAGGTAATCTTTTGTTTTCATTTTTAAATTCTTTTAATTCTCTAAATCGTATTGTTAAATTATCTTCATGTAAATAAGGAAATTCTTCAATTAATTCTTTCCATTTACTTTTTTCAAAATCTTTTAAACTTCCATCTCTAAATCGCAAATCATTTTTCTTAAAAAAATTATTTAATTTTTTTTCATTGGCATCTTCTGCAATTATAGAAGGTTTTCCATTTAATCTGAAAAATACAATAAGTTCTGCAAAATTTTTTTTAAATAATTTATCATTATTATGAAAATATGAACCATAATTCAATATAAATTTTTCCCATTCGTTTTTTCGTATTTCAGGAGTTATAAGACCATTTTTATAACTGACTTTTTGTTGATTAAACCATGCTCCTATGATATTTTCATCTTCATCAGCATTTGCGCCATTAGCAATAGGAGTTTTTTTATTATCAATAATAAATTTTATTAATTGATCAAGTTTAATATCCCATTTTGTTTTTTCCATTTATAACTTTAAATTTTTTGGGAAATTTAGAGTTATTAATTATTTAATAAATTTATTCCTAAATCAAGTTAATTTATAACATTTATTAAAATATATTTTACTATGTAAATCAGCAATTTCCGAGTTCAAGTTGGTTATGGAGTATGTTCCTTGATGATATTCCTATATACATTGAAGCTGAATTCGTAAATAACACGTTATTCTTCCCATGATAATCATAATAACCATCATTTGGCCCGTTTGGACTCATAGTTAATGAAGTATTAATAGCATTTTGTCTATGTTGTCCAGATACTTCAAATTGACCGGCATTTTGAACTGTGGCTGCATCAACTATTGCCCATTGATTATAATCAACTTCTGATGTTGCATTTTGAGATTTTAAAGGTCTCATATTAGATCCCCAACGTAAGTTAGCATCCGTATCTGAATACATTCTATCAGGATTTGAAGCACCTAAAAATGGGGTAGTTTTATAGGGTTCTATTTGAACTGGATATATAGGATTTAATCTAGAAGGAATTGCTCTTTCGAAATCATTCCTAACATTATAAGGTTGTTGATTACCAATAATAGCATATTCTTGAAAGGGATTAATTTGAGGGCTATTTAATTCATTAACATAATATTTCATAGGCTTTGAAGCAATTTGTAGCCTATTGGATTCATTACAATTATCATCGTATGACCGGGTCCATTGATTGTACAACGCGGATCTGTTGTCAGCATATGAATTATAAGTATAATCTTGAGGAGTAGAATTATCAACTTCAACAGATTTATTAGTTCCATAATTCATCATTTTATTAAATTTAGCATCATTGGGATCAGAAGGTTCTTGAGTTGCGACAGCATTAGAAGTATTACTAAAAGATTCTACTGTATTTAAAAGACCACTTCGAGTATCATTATTTTTTTGAATATTTTTTAAAGTTGTGCTTAAATTATTACTTCGTTTAGTAGCATCTTTCATAAATTTATTTTGAAGAGAAGAATTTAATGAACAATCCATACCACTGACACAATTTCCAGTACTATTTGCTTCTTTTTGATTAAAAATCCTAGTAGTAGAAGTAAAAGGATTTATAGTTTGATCAGATGTAAAAGTTGAAACACCATTCTTAGATACTAACATGTCTTTTAATATATTAAATAGATTTTTTTTAGAAACTAAACAAATTAAATAATATATATGCTATTATTAAATGTTTAAAAAAAGTTTCGTTAAAAATCGATTTGGTCTAAGACCAAGTACTAAATTAACTTATGTATGTGCTGATCATATTGGCGAAAGAATTTCTAAAAGTTATGCAGATCCTTATGATGCTTTTAGTAATCAAAATAGTCATCAATATGCTGATAGAAATAATTTATGTCTTGTTAAAAATAAAAAAGTTGTTGAAATTTTAAATAAAATGATAGCAATAAAATGGTCTGTAGCATGTTCTGAACATGTTCTTTTTATTTATGAACTAGCATTTCCAAAAGATAAAAAACCCCGTAAAGCCCTAGAAGCCGCTTCTTTATATATTAAAATACCTTCTGAATATAATGCTTCTGTTGTTTTTTCTTATGGAAATATTCTTGAAGAATCTGCTAGATTATCTAGAATAAATTCTCGTACTATTGCTGCTGCATATACAATTGATTCTATTTGCCAGACGATCAGAGATATTAATTGGTGGCATACACATGGTTATAGTTGTCCTTATGCTGGTGTTCAAATGGCTTCTACTGCTTTTGCTACTTATGTTGATGGAAAACGATTCTTCAGTGCCGGAGTGGAAGGACTAGATATAGATAGAAATTTAGAATATCAATGGCAACATCAAAAATTAAAAGATATAATTGGTAATACAATATTTAAATTACTTGCTTCTTCACAATATAATTCTTTAAAAACACATAAAAAATTTTCAAGAAAACCAATAAATATTATAAATCCTAATGAATTAGGGAATCTACCTCCAGATTTAATAAGAAATATAGGGTCTTATATAAGGGATTATTGAAAGTGTCTTTAACAAATTAAAAGAAACCCTAGCAATCCGCTAAACCAAACCAAACCATTAATGTTTATTGTCTTTGAAAATACGATAATTAATACTGATAAAATTTCA
>Ga0302300_1001722_pt1 | contig 12061 bp, 11 predicted proteins | sample III_Palsa_E1_1_FD_198756 | JGI IMG/M metagenome (GOLD analysis project Ga0302300, IMG submission 198756) | Peat permafrost microbial communities from Stordalen Mire near Abisko, Sweden - III_Palsa_E1_1 | ecosystem: Environmental > Terrestrial > Soil > Palsa > Peat permafrost | place: Sweden... | reverse complement strand
AGAAAGTCTAAATCGGCACAAATTAATTGATTTCTACTTATAAATCACAAGATTTAGTCATTTGTGCCAAAATACTTGAGACAACAAATATCCTAATCATACTTGTAAGGATTTGACAGTAATTATTATAAATTAAATTTATAGGATTATGTATTTAATTCGCAAAGTATTTTTTCGCTTAATCTATTGATAATGAGTAATTTATTTAGTATATTCAAACTAAATAAGCGAATATATTTAGCGGAATAAGTTTCAACGAATTTAGGGAAAAGTTTAAAACGGAGGAGGACTGCCTCCAATATATTTTAGATAAGAAGTTAGCTTGTGGATATTCTTGTTTGAAATGCCAGAGCGACCAGTATGGCAAAGGCAGGGAATGGCATTACCTGCGCTGTAAGAAATGTGGCTATGATGCATCGGCAACAGCTGGAACATTGTTCCATAAATGTAAATTAGGCATGCTGAAAGCATTTGAGATCGCATTCCGTATTTCGGTACGGAAAAAGGGGATGTCAAGTTGCGAACTGGCCAAAGAATTTGACTGCCAGCAGCGGAGTGCCTGGCTTTGGAAAGCGAAAATAAAGGAAGCGATGAAAAGCAGCGGCAAGCATGCCTTAACGGGCGATGTAGAGGTGGACGAGTTTCTGGTGGGTGGGTTTTCGGCGGGCGAGCCGGGTAGAACTCATGGCAGCAAAGATTTGGTTGTGCTTGCCATAGAGAAAGTAAAGGATAAGAATGATAAAAACCATTGGAAGGGCTTATTGCCGTGTAGTAGATGATGTATCAGCCGATAATTTAAAAAAGATATTTGATGAGCATATTGCCTTTCAGGCATCGGTAAAAACGGATGGGTGGCGCGGATACTGGCCCTTGGGCAAGGATTGGAACATAATAAAAGAAAAAAGTGATAAGGGAGCAGGGTTGCCGAATCAATAATTTGGTTTTCAAGCGGTTTGGATACCAGGGCAAACGCATTAAAATTTCAGAAGTACAAGTAAGTAATTGAGATCTAAAGCAGCCATGTTCATTTTTCTTCTTATACTGATGTTCTTGTTTAATCATTTTTGAGGATATTTAATGCTATTTTATTAGGTAAAGAGAAGTTTTGAGCGGTATTTTTATATCTCTTTCTGTCAGCACCTCCCTGAAAGGCAACATCAAGCGTCCAATGTAACTTGTTTTCTATTGCCCAGTGGTTCCGAATATTTTGCTGATAAAAGGAAGCATTAACAGGTTTGCTTCCGATATAGTAGCGTATGGATTTGTCGGCTTTGCCTGAGGTTGAAGCACAGTAAGCAAGTGTTGCTTTTTTCTATTGATGCGAAAGTCTTGCATTTCGCTAAAATAAGGGAAAATAGAATTGTTGTTAATTTTGTATCCATCTGATTGACTCGTCCTGAAAAAACTATACACTAGGTCTTGTACGCTTTTTGGTTGTCAGTTTTGGAGGGTAAAAAATTTATTAATATTACTGATTTAATTCAATTAAATCTATTGTGATTTACTTGTCGTGTTGGAATGTGGGAAACTCGGAGAGTTTTCCATATTTCAACACGTTTTTCTTTTTTTGGTACTTTTTTTCTTTTTATTGGACCTCCGTTTTTTGTTAATTAAACTGGAACTATTGCAAGTTTTTTCTTTCTTGTATTCTTCCAGTGTTTTACCAGTGGTTCGTTGCTGCCGTGGGCTTCAGTTGGTGTAAGGTATCCACAACTCATATGCGGCCGAACATTATTGTAAGCCTCTATGGCCATTTTAACCGCCAGTAATGCTTCTGAGCGGGACTTAAATATACGGCTAAGGTTAAACTTCGTTTTAAGGATGCCGTTGATGCGTTCAGCTATAGGGTTTTCATAAGCCTCTCCGTTCTGAGTCATGCTGATACTGATCCTTTCCTTGTTCAGTAAACGAACATAATCAAAGCTACAGTACTGAACGCCACGGTCTGAATGGTGCATTAATGAAAAATCGCCTGAACGATTCTTTATGGCCATATTCAAGGCGCTTATCGTGCCCTCATTAGTAAGGTATGGATGTAAACAATATCCCATGATCTTTTTAGAATAGGCATCCGTTATCAGGCTCAGATAGTTAAAGTCGTAACTTATACAGATATAGGTGATATCCGATACCCAAAGCTGCTCTGAGCGATTGACCTCTAAATTCCTAGCCAGGTCAGGATATCTGCGGAACACATGATTAGAATTAGTGGTGCGCGCACCTCGCTTCTTACGTGTTATCAGAAGACCATGATTCCTTAGCAAAGTATTTAGCTTATCTCTGCCCATTGGTATCTTATTCGTCCTGAAGGGCTGATAAAGGCACCTATAGAGTTTGTGAAGGCCCAAACCGGGCAACTCCCTTCTAACCTGCGCCACCAGCTCCAAAACGAACACCTCCATCTGCCCTGTTTCATCCAGATGCATTTCTTTTTGATAATAGGCTTGCCTAGATTTACCAAACATTCTGCAAAGCGGCTCAATTCCCATACGGGTGATCCGCTTCTCTTTTATCAGCTTCACGGTTTGGTACCACGCTTTTTTCGCACCGGAACCTTGAGCTCCTTCTCAGCATAATCGATCATGGAGTTAAGGCCATAGATAAGCACATTGGCTTTCTCCAAGGCTTTTTCCAATTGCTGGACCCGCTGTTTAAGTGCAGCGGTGTCACTTTTTTCTTAGGATCCATCGGATCTAAAGTTATGGCTCCTTTTTCTAATTTCTTCTTATAAATTGTGATCCAGTTATTTAATATATGGGCATTCGGTAACTGGTAGCTTTTCGTGACCTCCTTCAGTGATTGATTTCGGTACATCACTAACAAGACAAGCTTTTCTTTAAACTCTTCCGTGAAGCTGAACTGCTCCATCATCTTTTCTTTCATCTGGAATAAAATTATTCCAAAAGTGTCAACCTATACCTGTATAAGACCCTAAAAAAAGTGTATGAAAAAGGAAGAAGAAAAGAAGCGTGTTGGCCATTATGGGCGAAACCGTTTTCAAACGAGCTTGCGTGATGAGCTGATCAAGGCGATTGAATCAGGGGTTCCGCGAAGTGTAATAGCGTATGAATATGGCATGTCGCGGGCTACGTTAAGTAAATGGATGCGGGACCACGGGTCGAAAGAATACCGGGACAAACAGCGGGGCAATGGGTTAACGGATATCGAAAAAAGATCGATTGTCCGCCAGGTTGAACAAGGGGCTTTAACACCTTATGCGGCCAGGCAGGCTTACGGTCTGAGTGGAAATACGCTGAATAAATGGCTTAAGGCATCGTTGAAAGAAAATGCCGAACTTGCCGCCTATGATCCGTTTGAGATGAAGGATGGCCCTGCTGCGCAGCCCGGTTTGGCGGATGCCGAGAAGGAAGCCTTGGATAAAGTTATATTTTATTCATATAAAATATTTCGTATAGCAGTCATTCTTAATTTAACGTAATTATTAAGTAAACCGACTAATTTTCTAATTTACCGTGAAAATAAATTGTTTGTTAACGAAACGATATAAAATAGCCTTTGAGCTTTAGTGAATTTTATTTAAGTTTATGAATCGCTATCTTTATTATTATGAGCTTTATTTTTTATAAACAACTTGATCAAATGGACTGTGGTCCAACCTGCTTGCGTATGATCGCAAAGTATCACGGCAGGAACTTCCGACTAGAAACGTTGAGAAGGTTTTGTGCAATCAATAAAAATGGAGTTTCTTTATTAGGTATTAGTGATGCTTCGGAAAAAATTGGTTTCCGCTCTTTAGGTGCTAAATTAAGTTCTGAAGATTTGAAAGAAGCAGATTTACCCTGCATTCTTTATTGGCGGCGAAATCATTTCGTGGTGCTGTACCGAATAAAAAACAATAAATACTACCTCGCCGACCCTGCAAGCGGCCGGGCTATGTTAAACGAAGCGGAATTTAAACTCAATTGGCTTGGTGATAAATCATTAGAGGGCATAGCCCTCCTGCTTTCGCCCACCCCACAGTTTTATGAACAAGAGGATGAAAAAGGCAGTGAGATCAAGTGGTCGTTTTTACTGCGTTACCTGGTCACTTACCGTAAACTATTTATACAATTAGTAATAGGACTGGGTATTGGTAGTATTTTACAGCTCTTAGCTCCGTTTTTGACCCAGTCTATTGTTGATATTGGCATTAATACTCGTAACCTCAACTTTGTATACATTATCTTGATTGCCCAGGTAACTTTAATTATCGGGCAGGCCAGCGTGGAATTTATTCGGTCGTGGATATTATTGCATATCAGTACGCGAGTTAATGTTTCCATCCTGACAGATTTCCTGATTAAACTCATGAAATTGCCTATGAGTTATTTCGATACCAAAATGACGGGCGACATTATGCAGCGTATGAGCGACCAGCGTAATATTCAAACGCTCCTAACAGGCTCTACGCTGACTACCATATTTTCCATGTTTAACCTCGTGGTTTTCTCAGTGGTACTCGCCTATTATGATATGACTATCTTTTTTGTATTCGCATTAAGCAGCACACTTTATATAGTTTGGATCGTCCTCTTTTTGCATCGTCGCCGGGCATTAAACTACAAAAGTTTCGAGATTTCTGCCAAAAATCAAAGCAGCATTGTACAACTCATCGGTGGCATGCAGGAGATAAAACTTAACAATTGCGAGCAGCAAAAACGCTGGGAATGGGAGCATATCCAGGCACGCCTATTTAAGTTTAATGTCAAGTCGCTGGCTTTAAGTCAATACCAGCAAGGAGGTGCCACCCTCATCAACCAGGGTAAAAACATATTCATCACATTTTTAAGCGCCGAGGCTGTTATTAACGGTAATCTTACGTTAGGTGCAATGGTTGCCATTCAATACATAGTAGGACAACTCAGCAGCCCGATCGAGCAATTGCTCGGCTTTATACAAGGTTTTCAAGACGCGAAAATAAGCCTGGAACGTTTAAACGAAATCCACCAAATGGATGATGAAGAACCTATAAACAAGGAATGGAACCATACCCTGCCTGAAAACAAGAGCTTAACAATTGATCATTTGACTTTCCGATATCCCGGTTCCGGTAATGAACCGGTGTTGGAAAATATTAATTTGCATATTCCGCAAGGGAAAACTACAGCTATTGTTGGTATGAGCGGCAGCGGAAAAACGACGATCCTCAAGTTATTGCTCCGTTTTTACGAACCTCAGAAAGGAGAAATCAAAGTCGGTGAGCAATCCATACATAACATTGGCTTCAAAACATGGCGCGGACAATGCGGAGTAGTCATGCAGGACGGCTTTATCTTTTCAGACAGCATAGAACGGAATATAGCGGTAGGAGATGATTATCCTGACAAAAACAAACTGCGTCACGCCATAAATGTAGCCAATATTCGGGATTTTATCGATGGCTTACCTTTAGGGCTTAATACTAAGATCGGTGCCGAAGGTAATGGTATCAGCCAAGGGCAGCGCCAGCGCATGCTAATAGCAAGAGCCGTATACAAAAACCCGCATTACATGTTTTTTGACGAAGCTACCAATGCGCTTGATGCTAATAACGAGAGGATCATTATGGATAACCTTTCTAAATTCTTTAAAGGTCGTACAGTGATCATCGTTGCTCACCGGCTAAGTACGGTAAGCAACGCCGATAATATTATTCTATTAGATAAGGGCCATATTGTTGAACAAGGCACTCATCATGAATTAACCGCTTTAAAAGGCAACTATTTTAAACTAGTAAAAAACCAATTAGAATTAGGAACATAACATGTCAGCATATACACATAACGAACAGGAAGCCCGGCATACCGATGATTTGCAGGACATTATAATCAAAGTACCTTCATGGATACTCCGCTGGGGGATAACCTTATTTTTTGGCATATTGGTTTTACTCATCGGGCTGTCAGCTTTTATTCGCTATCCCGATGTAGTGGAGGCAAAGTTGCAGATACAATCGCCGAATTCACCTAAACTTATAGTATCAGCCATTTCCGGTAAGATGGTAAAGTTACTGGTAACCGAAAATGAAATGGTAAAAAGCGGGCAACCTTTAGCTTACTTGGAAAGCACGGCCAATCACGAAAAGGTTTTAAATTTATTAACCAATCTCAAGCAAATTCAGCAACGGGCCTTACAAAACAAACCCTTTAACAGCTCGCTTTTAAACCGGGCAGATGATATTCAGCTCGGCGAACTGCAAACTGCTTATCAATCCTTTTTCAGCGAGTATTTATCTTATAGCTCATCAGTAGACAATGGCTTTTTAATAAAAAAATGGAGTTATTTGCAAAAGGACTTAAACAATATTGCCGACCAGCAAAAGCAGTTATACTCCGAAAAAAATATTGAGCAAAGAGATTCAACCCTTGCCAATGATGAGTACGAAATGCATAAAAAACTTACTCAGAATCAAGTAGAGACAAAAGCGGAACTGCGACAGGAGGAGAGCAAATTTTTGGCGAAAAAATCGTCTTTAATTCAAACGGAATCGTCAATTATCAACGGTAATGATAATTATGACTCCAAACAAAAAGAAATATTAGAACTCAACAACCAGATACAGGAAGAAAAAGGGAAGTTCTTACAAGCTTTAAACAGCCTGATCAGTTCTGCCGAGGATTGGAAACTAAAATATATCTTAACCGCCTCGCAGTCTGGTAAACTTACTTATGCAGGGATTGTGCAGGAAAACCAAATATTGGCACTCAACCAGGAAGTTTTTTACATCAATCCCGGCAATGAACAATTTTTTGGAGAGATGGCCATATCCCAAAACAATATTGGAAAAGTTAAAGAAGGTCAATGGGTATTAATAAAACTTAAAGGTTATCCCTTTGAAGAATATGGCATGATCAGAGGACGAATTAAATATATTTCAGATGTCCCTTACAAGGACAGTGCTTTTATGTCAGAGGTAGATCTTAAATCTATTAATTCTTCTGATTTAAAAAAGCCGATCCATTTGAAGCAAGGCATGATGGCGGATGCCGAAATTATAACCCAGGACGCCACTATCTTACAGCGTATCAGCAGGAGCTTAATTAAATTGAAGAACTAAATGCTGCTTCAATTTATTTTCCGTCCAAACTAAACTTACTTAGAAATCCAATTCGGTGTAATTAAATTGACTCTAAGCTGTACTCGAACCATATCAAAATGCAGTTAAGTGTTTCATCTGATCTGAGAAATGCCCAACTTCATTTATGGTCGAGTCAAAATGGAGTTCACACTTATCAACAGAGCGTGTATTCGAATCGACTGACTTTAAAAAAGTATACTTAAAATCTCTCAAGAACTTTTTAAGGTCGCAGAACCCTATCTTTCATTCCTGGAGTAATTTATTAGACTAAGCATAATATAATAGGCATCGAATCAAGAGGAATTTAATAGTAATGCGAATCAAGGGTTAAAATATTTTAACAATTTTATCAGACAAGTAGTTGATTATAAGTTATGTATGGCCTGCTGATTAACATAAACTATTTTGAAATACAGCGTGTTGTAGCGAACTTGTGCGGATTAAGTGCAAGGAAATATGCAAAAGGCGTCAAAAAGGCATGCATCGGCACCGGATTTCGTGAGCCCATCGCAATTAGTGCTGACCGGCTTTGAGACACCATTCTCACAACGGTTGCTGCGAACGAACCGCTGGGTCGTTTTGGTGGAAAAGATTCCGTGGGATGAAATCTGCAATATCTATACCTGCCGGGTCGGCAGGTATAGATAAGCCCTCGGATTGTAATAGGCTCTCTTATTATCAAGCATCTGTGCAACCTGGATGACCGGGAAACTGTTGCCCAGATAGCAGAAAACATGTATATGCAGTATTTCCTTGGCTATTCGAACTTCAGCCCCGAGCCCCCGTTTGATGCCTCACTGTTTGTAGAGTTCCGCACCCGTTTGGGCCTGGAGCAGATCAATGCCATTAATGAAAAGATACATGCATTGCATCACGGCATTGAAAAAGGATCGGCGACAAATGTGTCCGACCCAAAGAGCCTGAGGGAAACACAACGGATAAAGGTAACACTGCGCAGGAGGGCGGGCCATCTGAACCAACAGAAAAGCAACCCGAAGAGCCCCTGGTTCATAAAGCCCGGGTTATTTTTGATGACACTGCCTGCCCTCAAGACATTGCTTACCCTACAGATTTAGGGTTGCTGTCTGACGCACGGAAAAACAAGAAGAGCTCATTGATGAAATCTATTGCCAGGCCTTGCACTTGAAAAAGTCCCGCACCTATAGACAGGCAGCAAGAAAAGAGTTTTTGAAGGTTGCACAAAAGAAAAACAAGACGCAGCGCACCATCAGAAAAGCAATCGGGAAACAGTTAAGTTATTTGGCCAGAAATCTTAAAAACATAGATAAACTACTCGATCCATATAAACTTGATAATTGAGGTTTTTCAGCAGTATAACCCAAGGCGTCGGCGTTGGAACTACGGCTAAGGTGTAATAGCCACAACTTGATCTGACAGTTGTGAGGTTTAAAGATTGTCAGATGGAATTTGTGAATATAACCATTTCTCGCCTAAATGCACTGACTCAGATTCTTCTGTGCCCTTTTGGGAGTGCCCTGAAGAATCTGGTCTTCGGCGAGTTTCTCCAATAATTTATCCTTAGCCAATGGGATGCTATCGGTAAACGTCTGCATAGGTGTTTTGCCGAAACAATACTTGCCGCTGTGCGTCCTTTCGTTGTTGTAATTAAACATCCACCTGTCCAGATCACCCTGTAACTCAACTATACTCCTGTATGTTTTTTTACGAAATGCAATGGCATAGAATTCGTCCTGAATGGTGCGGTGGAACCGTTCACAAATGCCATTGGTCTGTGGGCTTTTAGCCTTGGTTTTAGTATGATCAATATCCTCAATTGCCAGGTATAACTGATATTCGTGCTGTTCCCTTGCCCCGCAATATTCTGTGCCTCTATCGGCGAGTATCCGCAATAAGCGCAGGTCATGCTGCTCGTAAAACGGCACAACTTTGTCATTAAGCATTTCTGCTGCAACCAGCGCATTCTTACGGTCATATAGTTTGGTAAAAGCAACTTTGGCATAGGTGTCAATATAGGTCTGCTGGTAAATATGGCCAACGCCTTTGATGTTACCTACATAATAAGTGTCCTGTGAGCCGAGATAACCCGGGTGGAACGTTTCTATTTCGCCATGGGCCTTCTTTTCTTCTTTGGGTTTTTCCAAAGCAACAACCTGCGCCTCTGTTAATACCAATCCTTCCTGTGCTGACTTTGCTTCTAAGGCTTTTAAACGTAGCGTAAATGTATGCAAATAGTGCCTTAACCCAATACTTCTTACTCCTCCGGGTGACACAGGGATGCCTTGCTTTTTTAAGTTCGTTGGATACCCGTAGCTGCCCTAATGCCGGCTGTTCAATTGTCTTTTCTACATGTTCTTCTACGCGGTTCTTCAATACCAGCTTTCTTCTGCTAATTTCCTGAAGAGCAAGTTCGCCCCCTGGTCGTAAAGTTCTTTGAACCGATAAAAGCTATCACGCGAATAGCCCTTTACCTTACAGGCTTGCGATACGTTGCCTAAATGCTGGACAAGCTCTAATATGCCCAACTTGTTTTTGATGATTTTTGCTTGTGTTGTCATTATCTAATCTGTTTTTAAAGTTACTTTTTTTCGTAGCTGTCAGGTTAAGTCTTGACTATTTCAGCTAAGTGAATTCATGTCGATACTAGACGGCGTCAAAATGAGAATTGGGAAACTGTTTGAGTTTTTCAGCATACCCTATTTATCTTTTTTAAGCAAACCTAAGATTTATTTGATCTCGCACTCAACTAAGGAATTTTTAAACGAACTCTTTTATTGGTGATAAGATTTAGAACCAGCTTTGCTGAATGTATTTATTTAGCATTACGCGATCTTTACTATCACAATTAAAACAGGAATAAATACAAAAAAGCACTAGAAAATCAGGCAGTTTTACTTAAATATTGACGCATTTTATGCCCAATCTTTACCCATTTCGAACGTTTGCCAAAAGTACCGTCATCATATTTATTGATAATTGAAAGTAAAAAACTTAAAGATACCAAGTTTATTCCGTTGCTTTATCTGCTTTTTCGATTGTACAATTTACAATTATACGTAACTAAGTTTCAACAAAATATCAACTTTATCACCGACATACTTTGACTTGTCTTAGCCAGAGTTGACATCTGTATAGCCATTTCCGGACGGGTCACTTAATACTTTTTCAGAATTTTTGACATTCCTAATTTTGGTATTTGACCTTCCAAAGTGGGAATTGGTTGAAATATTTTAACTATATTACACATCGAAACATCAAATAACCGCCCTTTATGAAAAATAAAATTTTAGCTTTCATTTTATCAATAACTCTTACTGGGTGCGCTCGAATAGATAAGAACACAATCAATGGTGGGTTCGAGGAGCTTGACGCTCATAAACAGCCAGTTGGTTATAACCTTGATGAGATGAATAAACGTAATACGTCTTATTCATTAAAGTTAGATAGTATAATCAAAAAGGAGGGGAAATATTCTGTATCACTATCTAGTAAAAATAGTAACCGGAGGTTTGGTGTCTTAAGTTATAGTATAGATAAAACTTTTCGGGGAAGTGAGGTAGAACTAAAAGGTTATTTAAAAACTGAAAAAGTTAAAGGCTTTGCGGGACTTTGGTTAAGGATTGACGGCGCTGACAGACCGCTGGCATTGGAAAATATGCGAAAAGTGAACCTCAACGGAACTACTGACTGGGTGGAATATAATATTAAATTGCCTTATAACGAGTATACGGCGTCAAGGTTGGTGCTTGGGGCACTCTTGGTCGGAACTGGGAAGGTCTGGATTGATAATTTAAGACTATATATCGATGGAAAACCTGTTGGCGAAGTTAAGTCTCGAGAGCATAATTTGAGTAAGGCACAGCGGGATACCGCTTTCCAAAAAAACTCTTTAACTGATAGTGTTACAGTTAACAAACAGTCCATAACTAACTTGGCGATTCTATGTCAGGTATGGGGCTTTCTGAAATATTATAACAATAATGTTATTCAAGGAAATTTCAATATGGACGCCGAATTATTTAGGGTATTGCCCAGTGTAATTAAATGTAAAAATAATGCACAATTAAGCACAGTTATTGAAAAATGGGTTGATAAGGTTGGCCCTCCGGAGTTGTGTATAAACTGCTATCGGGATACTGAATACAATGTTGCACAAGAACCCGATTATGGTAGCATATTTGATAAAACTATTCTTAACCCTTCGTTAGTAACAAAATTGACATTTATTAAAAACAATATTTTCTCAAATAACGCACTTAGCTATAATCAGAACATTGAATATTATGCGGAAATAAATTCAAATGGATCAGGAAACGTAACGTTTTCAAATGAGTTGCCATACTCACAAATGACGTATCCTGATATAGGTTATCGGCTTCTTTGCTTGTTCCGTTATTGGAACATGATTCAATATTTTTATCCCTATAAAAATTTAATTGGCAAAAATTGGAATGATGCACTAACTGAATATATCCCCAAATTTATTTTAGTTTCTAATAGTGAGGATTATGACTTGACGGTTCTTAAATTGATAAGTAGTTTGCACGACACGCACGCAAATATTTGGTCTAATCTTCCGGCGCTTGAAAAATTTCGCGGTCATTGGAAACTCCCTTTCATTGCAAACTTTATTCAAAATAAGTTAGTCATTACTGACTTCTATTTTAATGATGGCAAGATTCAGGATTTGTTAAAAAGGGGTGATATTATTAATGAGATTGGTGGAAAAAGTGTAAACAAACTGATCAATCAATATTTGCCCTTTACTCCCGGCTCCAATCATTCAACACAGTTGAGAGATATGCCCTCTACTTATTTGTTAAGAACCAAGGATACTGAAATTACGGTTAAAATCTTAAGGGATGGTATAAATAAAACGTTCAATATAAAAACACTTCCATTAGAAAGAGCTGTTGACACATCGCAAATGGGCACTCCAAAAGAATATAAGGTCTTAGAAAGAAATATAGGCTATATATACCCAGGGAAATATTCAAATGGGGACTTACCAAAAATTATGAAGTT
>Ga0302300_1001718_pt1 | contig 12084 bp, 9 predicted proteins | sample III_Palsa_E1_1_FD_198756 | JGI IMG/M metagenome (GOLD analysis project Ga0302300, IMG submission 198756) | Peat permafrost microbial communities from Stordalen Mire near Abisko, Sweden - III_Palsa_E1_1 | ecosystem: Environmental > Terrestrial > Soil > Palsa > Peat permafrost | place: Sweden... | reverse complement strand
AGCCGCATCCATGGGCGCAGTACTCCTGTCCGGTGGGACCAAAGGAAAGCGGTCATCGCTTCCTAATTCCCGGATCATGATCCATCAGGGGAGCGCCGGGTTTGAAGGAACGCCGTCCGATATTGAAATCCAGGCGCGAGAAGTGCTTCGCTTTAAACAAAAGCTCACTGAAATTCTGTCTGAAAACTGCGGACGGTCCTATGAAGAAGTTGCTAAAGACATCGATAGAGACTACTGGATGTCGCCCGATGAAGGCATACAATACGGTATCATCGATGAAGTGCTTCGGAATCGCTAAGACTAAAACCGGTTATTCTCAATGGCCAGAATAGGCGCTGAACGGAACGATACCCGCTGTTTGCTTTGTGGCAAAAGCCGCGAACAGGTGAAGAAACTCATCCTGGGAGTACACGGCGGGGTCTGTCTTGACTGTGTGGACCTGTGTAATGAAATCATTCGCAGCGACACCGTCCACGTAGATGAGCTGAGCGCTGTGGGCATGATCCCCAAGCCCAAAGACATCTACAAAATCCTTTCCCAGTACGTTGTCGGTCAGGAACAGGCTAAACGCACCCTCTCCGTAGCCGTCTACAATCACTTTAAACGCATCAACGTCCAAATCTCGGACGTCGAGCTGCAGAAGAGCAACATACTCCTTCTCGGTCCGACCGGCTCCGGTAAAACTCTTCTCGCGCAAACACTCGCCAAAATTCTTAACGTGCCCTTCGCCATCGCCGATGCCACATCGCTGACAGAAGCCGGGTACGTTGGAGAAGATGTCGAGAACATCCTACTAAAGCTGCTGCAAGCCGCGGACAACGGCGAGAACCTGCAGACAGTCGTCCGCAACGCACAGCGCGGCATCATCTACATCGACGAAATTGACAAGATCACCAGAAAGTCAGACAGCCCAAGCATCACTCGGGATGTCTCCGGCGAAGGCGTTCAGCAAGCTCTTCTGAAGATACTGGAAGGGACAACCGCCAACGTTCCCCCACAGGGAGGACGCAAGCATCCCCAGCAGGACTATGTCCAAATCGATACGAGCAACATTCTCTTCATCTGCGGCGGAGCATTCGACGGACTGCAGGAGACCATAGAGCGCCGCCTCAGCGGCACATCCCTGGGCTTCCGGGCATCCATCGAGCGGGACAAAAAGACGAGCAAGGCAGACCTTCTCTCACACGTACTGCCCGAAGATCTTCGTAAATTCGGCCTGATCCCCGAATTTATCGGACGTCTCCCCGTCATCTCAACCCTGCACGCACTCGATCACAACGATCTGGTCCGGATACTAACGGAACCCAAAAATGCCCTAGTCAAACAGTACGCCAAATTCATGGACTACGACGGAGTAGAACTAGAATTCACAGAGGGAGCCCTGCATGCCATTGCCGACGCCGCCATTAAGCGCTCGACCGGAGCACGTGGGCTGCGCGCTATTATCGAAGACGTAATGCGCGATACCATGTACGAAATCCCTTCCCAACAAGATACTAGAAAGGTAGTAATTACCGAAGAAGAGGTCAACGAAAAGTTTGCTCCGCATCTAAATCGTCAACCCTCTCTTCGTACTGCTTCCTGACAATAAACTACAATTATGCCTCGTAAATCTCAGTCGTCTGACGTTGAAGCGGACCTCACCCTACCCATTGATCCGCGATCTCCTCTGCCAGCAATCCTTCCCCTGGTGCCCATTCGAGACACCGTGCACTTCCCAGGAATGATGTTTCCCCTGTTCGTGGGCCGGGACAAGTCCATTAGGGCGCTTGAGGAATCTGTCGGCACCCACCAGCATGTCGTCCTCGTCACGCAAAGAAGCGTCAATATAGAGGACCCTGAACCCGGCGATATGTATTCCATTGGAATTGCCGCCGAGATCATGCAAATCCTTAAGGTGCCGGACGGCACTGTCCGCGTCATGCTCGAAGGCCTGAAAAGAGTCCGTATTGTCGACTACAAACAGGCCGAACCCTATTTCCTAGTCAAGATTGAGCCCCTACCCTCAACCCATACGACGAGCCTGAAAACAGAAGCCCTCATGCGGTCGGTCACCCGACAGTTTGAATCCATCGTCACGTCGAGCAACAATATAGCTCCCGATTCCCTGGTCAATCTTCTGGAATTTACCGACGCGGAATTGCTCGCCGACCACATTACCTGGCATCTGCCCTCGTTACGCGTAGAAGTCAAACAGGAGCTCCTGGAAACCCTCAAACCCCACGCCCGCCTGGAGCGCCTGAACCGCCTTCTGGTCCGCGAGGCCGAAATCCTGGAAGTGCAAAAAGACATACAGGAGCGCGTGGACCGCGAGATGGGCGATACCCAACGCGAGTTCTACCTGCGCGAACAGTTGAAAGCCATCCACCACGAGCTGGGTGAACGTGACGAGCGACGGTCTGAAATCGACGAATACAAGGCCAAAGTTATTGAATGTCGAATGCCGGAGAGCGTAACCGCAGCGGCAAACAAGGAAATCGACCGGCTGGACCGTATGCCCGCCCATGCACCGGACGGCGTCATTATTCGATCCTACCTGGACCTGCTCACCGCCCTGCCCTGGCAATCCAAAACCGAAGATAATCTGGACATCGACCTCGCGGAAGCCATTCTCGATGAAGACCACTTCGGACTGCCCAAAGTTAAAGAGCGAGTTATCGAATTCCTGGCCGTAAGAAAGCTTGCAGGGACGCTTAAAGGGCCAATCCTCTGCTTCGCCGGTCCTCCCGGAGTTGGAAAGACAAGCCTGGGTAAGTCCATAGCCCGCGCGATGAACCGAAAGTTCCATCGAATTAGTCTGGGCGGCGTCCGTGATGAAGCTGAGATCCGCGGCCACCGACGAACCTACATCGGCGCCCTCCCCGGCCGGATCATGCAGGGACTGAAACACGTTGGCGTAAATAATCCCGTCTTCATGCTCGATGAGATCGACAAACTGGCCTCAGACTCACGGGGCGACCCATCCTCCGCCCTCCTGGAAGCCCTGGACCCGGAACAGAACAAGGAATTTTCAGACCACTACGTGGAGTGTCCCTTCGACCTGAGCGACGTGATGTTCATAACCACGGCGAACCTGCTGGAAACCATTCCTAACGCCTTAAGAGACCGCATGGAAGTCATCTCCTTCTCCAGTTACACGGAAGAGGAGAAACTCGTCATCGCGCAGCGCTTCCTCGTTCCCAAGCAATGTAAGGAAAACGGGATTCAGGAAAACCAACTCACCATCACCGATGACGTCTTAAACTCCATCATCCGGGAATACACCCGCGAGGCCGGTGTACGCAGCCTGGAGCGCGAAATTGGCAAGCTCTGCCGCAAGGTCGCACGCAAAATAGCATCAGGATCCGTCGAGCCCGTTACCCTCGGGCTAAAGGAAGCCGGCGAGCTTCTCGGCCCCAAACGATTTCGGTACGGACGAGCCGAGGAAGAAGATCAGATTGGTTCCGCAACAGGACTTGTCTACACGGAGTTTGGCGGAGACATCGTCAGCATCGAAGTAACGCTCACAGCAGCGAAACAATCGAAGCTGACTCTGACCGGACAGCTCGGCGACGTCATGAAAGAATCGGCTCAGGCCGCGCTCACCTACGTCAGAAGCAAGGCCGTCGAACTTAAGATCGATCCTGTCGTCCTGGATACGCACGAAATACACATACACGTTCCGGCCGGAGCAACTCCCAAAGACGGTCCGTCCGCCGGAATCACAATCGCAACCGCCCTGGTATCAGCCCTCACCGGTAGACGGATACACCGGGAAATTACGATGACCGGTGAGATCACACTCAGAGGCAAAGTTCTGCCCATCGGTGGATTAAAAGAGAAGATTCTGGCCGCACACCGTGCCGGCCTGCGAACGGTTCTCTTTCCCAAAGACAATGAAGCCGATCTGGCCGAAATCCCGTCCCGGATTGCCGATGAGCTCACATTAATCGCCGTGGAGAATGTCGATGCCGTGCTGAAGACAGCTCTGCTGCCAGCCGGCTAACAGCGCTCGAAGACATGCCCTCTTGCTTAATTGACACTCAGTTAAATACGCAGTATAATACGGTGGCTTTTGGGCCGTAAAGGGCCATAAAGCGCCTGTTTTTAGCTAAAAACATGGGCAAAATTGATAAATTTGGCGATGTAGCAATTTTCCGGTCACATGGCGGGAACTTTTCCCGTAGAGTAATCGTGCTTAACTGATTAAGTACGGATACATAAGTCTCACAAAGAGGTGTAAACGCAAGGAACCATGGCACAAGATTCATCTAAAGATCTCGAATCTCTGGCGGATACAGCAAAAGACCCCGGTCTCGCAATGCAAAAAGCCGCCGAAGAGAACGTCGGCTACGCAAAGGTCATCGAGATCAAAAATCTCGTTAAGACTTACCGCAATATTACTGCTGTAAATGATATCAGCCTCGACGTCTATGAAGGCGAAATATTCGGATTCCTCGGACCGAATGGCGCTGGAAAAACGACAACCATCAAGACACTCCTTGGCCTCATCTTCCCAACCTCCGGAACCACTCTGGTTTTGGGCAAGGAAGCAGGCGACATCGAAGTCAAGGAAAAGATATCCTACCTGCCCGAAAGTCCCTACTTCTACGAGCATATGTCAGCTAAGGAAGTTGTCGGCTACTACGGAAGTCTTTTCGGACTGAAGGGTGCCGCTAAAGACAAGCGTGTAGACTACCTGCTCGATCTGGTTGGACTGCAATCCGACAGCAAGAAGCCGCTCCGCGCCTTCTCTAAAGGTATGCTGCAGCGCGTAGGAATTGCACAGTCGTTGATAAACGACCCCAAGATCCTGTTTTTCGACGAACCCACGTCAGGACTGGATCCCGTCGCCCACCGCGATATCCGCAATCTCATTCTTCATCTGAAGAGCGAAGGCCGAACGATCTTCCTCTCATCCCACCAACTGTCAGACGTCGAACTTGTCTGCGACCGCGTATCCATCCTTAACAAAGGCAAGATTCGCCGCCTGGGCACTGTCGAAGACCTGATCGCCGGCGGAAACGTGGAGATCATTGCAGAAAACATCGATCCTGAGAATTCAGACCTCGGACGCCTCAAAGCAATTACCTCCAATGTTGAGTTTGTTGGCCCTAAGACCGTGATCACGGCAAGCGCCGACAATCGATCCAAGAATGCGGTTCTGGACTGGGTCCGATCCAACAAGGGAGACGTCGTTTCCGTGGCGCAAACAAGACGCACTCTGGAAGACATTTTTTACGAAACGGTACGCGAGGGCGAAAGCGGTCCGCACATACCTACTTCCACCACCTCGACTGTGTCGTCGAACTAGGAGATATCAGATTTCATGAACACTATCTGGATCATAGCCCAGGGAACCTTTGGCGAAGCCATGCGCCGAAAGATTCTAAACGTATTTCTTCTCGTTGCCATTGCGATAATCATTATGGGCTTCGCGTTTGGTAGTCTGGATCCGCGTCAGGAAATGGTAACCGTACGCAGCATCGGACTCGGTATCATTGAACTTGCTGGCGTCTTTATTAGCGTCATTCTGAGTATCAACCTGATCCCCCAAGAGATTGAACGCCGAACAATTTACACCATCTTAAGTAAACCAGTACAGCGGTATGAGTTCCTACTTGGAAAATTTGTCGGCGGATTGCTTACGGTTCTTGCGAACATCGCTCTTATGGGCGCAGTATTCTTTCTGCTTGTCTCCTATAAGGAAGGGCATGTCAACGTAGCAATTCTAAAAGGTCTGTTGATGACCTTTTTCCAGTTGTTCCTTGTCTGTTCCATAGCAGTATTTTTCTCGGCGTTCTTGTCTCCTTTCGTTAACTTCTTCCTGACTTTTGCCGTATTTCTACTTGGAAGTATGTCTTCAGTCATAGAATCGCTCGGAACTCAGGATAGTAAGAAAAGCATAATCGCCGTCGATTCTTTAAAGTTCTGCACCTGATTCTTCCAAACTTTGGCAATTTCAACATTGAAAACCCGATTATTCACCCAGATGTAATTGTAACGAACGAGTTTCATTACTTCTTGATAACAATCGGCTACGCCATCGTTTACAGCGCATTCGTGCTGACGGCCGCTGTCCTTATCTTCGATAAGAGGGAGCTGTAGTAAAATGCTCAGCAGTAACTCAAGAAACCTGCTGGTGATCGTCATAGTCATTCTGCTTTTCCCCATTGCTTTCTTGCAGAAGTCTATCGATCCCTGGCGAGCACAGTACGAAACGGATTTAGACGCCAACGTTAGCAACAAAGTAATGGGCGACTTGCCCATCGAGTTCGCTTTGCCTGCAGTGACCGGCTTTAAAGAGGCAATCGCGGGTCTCTTGTGGGTGCGAACAGACGAATTCTTTGACAATGGAGACTACGGCGCCGTTATTCCAATGATCCGTATGATCACCTGGCTTGACCCGAAAGACGTAGACGTCTACGAAACGGGCGCCTGGCACATGGATTATAACTTCACGGATGCCGATCAGCGGTCTGACCGCAGGTACATTCCGCTGGCGCTAGCCCTGATGCGTGAAGGTATTGAGAACAACAAAAATGTTCCCGACATGGCCGGAGACATGGCCTTCACTCACTACTTCCGTAAGTTAGGTGATTTCGTCGGAGCTGTCCAATATTTCGCCATGGGCCAACAATCCATGGAAGATCTGGACAAGCAGTCCGATGCACAGCCAAATAACCTTGAGCTTTTGGATGTGCGAAAAACTGGCGACAATTCCATCACCACAACCAGCCACGGTCTCGCCCACGCTTACGAAGCGCTCGGAGAAATACCGCAGGCGGAAGCGCAATGGCAATATTGTATTCGTCGGCATGAGCTCAACATCAAGACTAATGTCGGAAATGTCTACTCCGATAAATCCAGTCTGCAAGTTGCTCAGAAGCAGTTGTACGAGATGCAGCAGCGCGCCAAATGGCGTCCGCTAGACACCAAGCCTCCTGTGGACTTTGGCTTCAGCGCAGAGCTTGTCAGAGTAGCCCCGAAGATCTTCGTTGTTAAGGGCACGCTCACTGCAACGGGAGCCGAAAAGTACAACCTGGAAACACATCAGGTGACCTGGGGACCGGTCGATGGATGCCGTGTTGAATACAGGCTTTCTGACGCAGGTTACATAATGCCCCAACTGGCCACATTTGGACTTATTGGAAACAAGCTAGACGACGATGTAACGATCATGCAGGACTCGGCTTCGGCCCGCAAGGGAACATGGCAGCGAAAAGTTGACATGAGCCAGGATCCGGACATGTATTCGTTTACCGCGCCAAAGTACACTCTGACGTTCTGGTTCAACCCGTCAAACCCGGCGGACTGCCCTCCAAACGTTCAAGATCGTATTGGATGGCTCGGCGAAGGTCTGGCGCATACCAAATACTCGGACGACTCGGGTATCATTCCTGGGAACGAAGTTCATCCTGTCCAGGGTCTTCATCTTTACAAGAAGACGATCACTCTGACCCGCGATGATCTGCTCGGCCTGTCCAAACAGACCGTATTCGATTAGGTCCGGTCTATCAGACCGGACAAACTTTGATCGTGCTAGGCGGGGCGCTTCCGGTGCCTTGTACTCCAAACCCGGGTTACGGGAGGCTGAATTCCTTTCTAAGGAGCGCTGTCTTACGGTTTGGCGCACGTGCGCGGTGTTGATGGACGGACCCATCGCAACGGACGACCTCCGAACCTCGTCAGGTCGGGAACGAAGCAGCGATAAGGTGAGTTGCCCGTGTGCCGATGGTGCTTCTGTCCGGAATTAGCGGCGAACCCCTTGTGGGTGAATGTGTAACACGCGGGACAACGTTTTCGAAGTTGGGTGCACGATCAAAATAACTAAACAGAACCCCGGACACCAGTCCGGGGTTCTGGCATTTGGGTGGGTATCGGTCAAAAGTGGCATGGTTTCCAGCCCTGGGGTAACCATGGGGCCGCACGCACAACATTACGCCCCTTTCCTCCTGGTAGTACTGGAGCGGAGTGTCCTATCCCAGACGGGTATAATCAAGTTATATGGCTTACGTTTCTCTGTACCGCAAATACCGGCCTCAAGACTTCGAAGATGTTGTCGGACAGGAACACGTTACAACAACACTTCGGAACGCGATAGCCGCAGGCCGAGTAGCGAATGGTTATCTCTTCTGCGGAACCCGCGGAACCGCCAAAACGACCTGCGCCAGAATCCTCGCCAAAGCTCTCAACTGCATTGGACCCGATGGAACACTCACATCGCCAACCACCACTCCCTGCAATGTCTGTGCACCCTGCCTGTCAATTACGTCCTCGTCATTGGTCGATGTCGTTGAAATCGACGCAGCATCCCATGGCAAAGTCGAAGACGTCCGCGATTTAACAGCTAATATAAAATTCCCTCCCATGGTCGGCCGCTACAAGGTCTATATCATTGACGAAGCCCACCAGCTTTCCCGCGACGCCATGGACGCGTTTCTGAAAACCCTGGAAGAGCCGCCAGACCGTGTAGTCTTTATTCTCGCGACAACAGAGCCCGATAAGCTGCCGATCACAATCGCCTCGCGTTGCCAGGTCTTCGAATTTCGCCGCGGCACCCTCGAAGAAATTGAGACGCGACTGAGATACGTCTTACAGCACGAATCGGCCACAGCCCAGGATTCCGCACTCAGACTGCTTTCCCGCGCCGCTGACGGCTCTTATAGAGATTCACTCACTCTTCTCGAACAGGTCCTCGCCTACAACCGCCAGGACATAAGCCGCAAAGACGTCAACCTCGTCCTCGGCATGGTCGACGACGAAATGGTCGATCGCTCCGTTGTCTTGATTGCCGACGCCAATCTTGCCGAGCTCATGAACTTTGCGGAAGAATTGATCGCCGGCGGTAAAGATGTTAGACACTTCCTTCAAGGCCTTTCTAGAAGACTCCGTGATCTTCTTGTGGTTCAGCTGGGCGCCTCTGAGTCTTCCCTGGAATCGGATGTAGATACTTCGGTCCTGCGCGAACAGGCCTCTCGCTATTCTCCCGAGGCCCTGATCAAACATCTGCGCATCCTTGCCGCCGCAGAACGCGAAGTTCGAACGTCTACTCAGCACAGGCTGCTTCTCGAACTGGCCTTGCTCAACCTGGCCGGTCAATCAGGGACGTCCACGCCACCTGCGGCAGGCGTTCCTGTAAGGCAACCAGCCCCACCCCCCAGACCTGTGGTCGCAGCGCCCCAGGTACCGGAGCCAACCCGCTATTCAGCACAGCCTGTGAATTCCCCTGCCCCGGCCGAAACCAGGAACGAGGACAACCGGCAAATACTCACAAGCCTTGTTAGAGAAACTTCAATAAACCACCGGCAGGACGACGCGGATGAAAGTTCTGACAAGCCGCTGCCACTGGAACCGGGCCATGACTCATTGTTTGAAGGCAAGGCGCCAGTCTCAGCAAGCTCTCCGACTCCGGCAACAGTTGTCCCAGAGGCCGCAGAAGTTATAGACAAGCTCAATGCACTCTGGCCACAGCTAGTCAACAGAATGGGCTCCCGAAGCGCATCCGGCGTACCCTTTATCCGCGACGGCAAGGCCGTACAGGCCGTGGGCAGGGTTATTACAATAGAGTTGATCGAGCCCTTGCACGTCGACCGAATGACAAAGAACGATCGGGGCCGCAAAGTCTTCGAGGATATTCTCAACAAGACCTTGGACCTCCCGGAAAACACATACACCGTACGCTGCGTCTTGCGCGTCTCCACCCCTCAACGCGTGCAGCCTGAACCTGCCAGAGTGGAGACATACAAAAATGACGGCGAGCTTCTCGACAAAGTCATTGCGGAATTTGGTGGCACACTTTTAGATATGGATTGAGTCAATGAAAGGACATGAATCATGGTAAACACACCTTTTGGTAAACTTCCCGGAGGCATCGGAGGCCTTCTCAAAGCAGCAGAGCAGGCAAAGAGAGCCGAAGAGGAATTTGCAACCGCTCGTGTCACCGGACAAGCCGGCGGCGGACTCGTTTCGGCTGTCGTCAATGGAAAGGGCGAAATCATCGAGATCAAGATCTCGAAGAGTGTCGTCGATCCCCACGATGTCGAAACGCTGGAAGATCTCGTTACCGTTGCCGTCCGCGAGGCCATCGATAAGGCAAATGCAACTCGTGAAGAGAAGCTCCGCTCGATCATCCCAGGCGATCTGGCCGGCAAGCTGCCAGGCGGACTTTTCTAATCAACTACAATGCCTGTCTACTATCCTAAGCCTCTGGCTCGACTTGTAAATGAATTTGAGCGGCTTCCCGGCATCGGACCCAAATCCGCGCAGCGCCTGGCGTTCCACGTTATGCGCCTGCCTTCGGAACAGATCCGAAGCTTCTCGGAAGCGCTGCTTGGAATTGAAGATGGCATTCGGTTTTGCACAGTCTGTTTCAGTTATACGGACGGTGAAGTCTGTGATATCTGCAAAGACCCTCGCCGCGATCTGACACAACTCTGTGTTGTCGCGGAACCCCGCGACCTGATCGCCATGGAAAAGACCAACGAGTTCCGCGGCGGATACCACGTACTGCATGGAGTGATCTCGCCTCTGGATGGGATTACCCCCGACAAGCTGAAGATTAAAGAACTGGTGAACCGCGTCTCGTCCGCGGGTTAAGGAAGTGATCCTCGCTACGAATCCGACAGTCGAAGGAGACACGACGTCTCTCTACCTGTCAGGACTACTCAAGCCGTTTGGGGTCCGCGTAACCCGTATTGCCCATGGCATGCCGGTTGGCGGAGACCTGGACTACGCCGACCAGGCGACACTGATTCAAGCCCTGGAGTGGCGGCACGAAATTTAGACTGCAAAAAGCACGAAAGTACATAGAACGGACGAAATATTATGGGTGATGAACAGAAATCTACCTGGAAGACAAAGGTAGGATTGGCGGAGATGTTAAAGGGCGGCGTCATTATGGACGTCGTCAATGCGGAACAGGCCGTGATCGCCGAAGAGGCGGGCGCCTGCGCTGTTATGGCTCTTGAGCGAGTGCCGGCGGACATACGCCGCGATGGCGGCGTTGCCCGCATGTCCGATCCAAAAATGATCAAAGAGATCATTAGCGCCGTAACCATTCCCGTTATGGCCAAGGCTCGGATCGGCCATTTTGCTGAAGCTCAGATCCTTCAAGCAATCGGCGTCGACTTTGTGGACGAATCCGAAGTCCTTACTCCCGCCGACGACAGTTTCCACATCGACAAGCATGCCTTTAAGGTGCCGTTCGTCTGTGGCTGCCGGGATCTCGGAGAGGCCTTGCGCCGCATTGGCGAAGGCGCGGCAATGATTAGAACCAAGGGTGAAGCGGGATCGGGAAATGTCGTTGAGGCAGTTCGTCACATGCGGGCAGTGCTCTCCGGTATTCGCCGAATTCAAACACTGCGCTTTGAAGAGCTCATGACCGAGGCAAAGAACCTCGGAGCTCCCTACGAACTCGTTGTGGAATTGCACCGCACGGGAGTACTTCCGGTCCCCAATTTCAGCGCAGGCGGCATTGCAACCCCCGCAGACGCAGCCTTAATGCGTCAGCTAGGCGCCCAGGCTGTCTTTGTAGGATCCGGCATCTTTAAGTCGGGCGACCCCAAGCGTCGGGCCAAGGCGATCGTCGATGCCACAACCCACTTTGACAATCCTGAGATCCTGGCCGAAGTTTCAGCCGACATTGGCGAGCCCATGGTTGGAATCAACCTGGATCTGCTTCCGAAGGAAGAACTGCTCGCTAGCCGCGGCTGGTAATGCTAGTAGTCCGGGGCGTTGTCTGCAATGGACTGCGCCCACAGGGCCTTTTGAATAGCATCTCTCACCGACGCGGCCATGAGTTCAGGGGTTGCTCCAGGGCCATTGCCTGCGTCGGCCTGCGTCAGAGTCAAGATAACCTGATTATCTGCGACTACAGTATCCGAGACCGCGTGCACATCCCCCAGTCTTAAGCCGTTTGCCAGGAGATCGTTAAGCATTTGCGCAGCACTGGCCGCGCGCACGCCGCCAGGATCGGCAAGCGATACTAAAGGAAGTGGGTTGGATGTATCTGCCCCAAAAATCAGCTTCTCACGGCTGGTTCCATCCGCCACGCACGTAACTTTCGGCGTATTTGTCGCTTCCCGGATAGCCGCCGGGGTAATA
>Ga0302300_1001711_pt1 | contig 12105 bp, 12 predicted proteins | sample III_Palsa_E1_1_FD_198756 | JGI IMG/M metagenome (GOLD analysis project Ga0302300, IMG submission 198756) | Peat permafrost microbial communities from Stordalen Mire near Abisko, Sweden - III_Palsa_E1_1 | ecosystem: Environmental > Terrestrial > Soil > Palsa > Peat permafrost | place: Sweden... | reverse complement strand
GCGTATGGAAAGTGTATACGAAAGCCGGCAAACCAGGCTGGGCCGCGATCATTCCTATTTATAATATTATTGTCCTGATCGAGATCGTTGGAAAACCCATATGGTGGTTCCTGTTATTCTTTATTCCCTGCGTTAACTTTGTTTTTTTTATTTGGACTTACAACTTACTGAGCAAAAGTTTTGGCAAAAGTGAAGGATTTACAGTAGGACTGGTACTGCTCAATCCAATCTTTATGTGCATCCTGGGATTCGGCGATGCTGTTTACCTTGGCCCGTCAGCTGCTGAAGCTAATGCAGCAAACCGTTTTGGCTCGTCCGACTATCAACGTCCATTCGATTCGCCGCCTCCGCCGCCAGAGGCATAAGGAGATTACCACGTTGCAGCGTTATTCTCACAGAATATCGACTGCAACTTTCTTTGATTTTTGATCGAATTTTCGTCTACTCATTGCGTTAATCAACCGGGGATGTACTTATTACTGCTATTTCGCCATAACCTGCGTTTTGTCACCTGGCTGCAAAATCATCTAATCCCTTGTCCGTTTAAAAAGCTAACGGGCATAGACTGTCCTGGCTGTGGATTTCAGCGAAGTTTAATAGCATTATTAAGAGGCGATTTTGCAGGTAGCCTGCACTTATATCCCGCTACAATCCCAATTCTTATTACGAGTCTTTTTGTTCTGTTTGCCACAAGGCTCAAGATTGATAACCGGCACTTGGTTACAAAATCGCTCTATATGATAACAGGTGGCACAATTATGGTATCCTACATTTTCAAGATCTGCCATTTATACGCATAGCCCTAAACACCCACCCTTGAAGTAATATAGCTGTAGTCTTTGACAATCGTCTGCAAAAATTCGTAGTCATTTAGGTTTTGTGGGGCATCGATACCTAAGTGCTCCCGAACCCTGATGGCCATATTGTATACTAAACTACTGTTTCCGGTACGTTTAAAATTGCTGATCACCTCGTGCACCAAAGTGATATCGTTATCGCTAAGGCTGCCCACCTGTGGAAATACAGGCTCGTATTCATGGTCGGGCGACGTAAAATACAATTCATTTAATGTGGTAGCAGGTTTTGTTTTGATAAGGGTAGTACCCGCAACAAGGTCCCCGATTCGTTGCTTTTTTTCAGACACCGCTACCGAGATCAAGGCTGCGATGCCGCCGGTTAATCCAAAGTCCAGCAGTCTGAAGACCCACCTTAACAAGTATTGGCCAAGCGTGGGCCTTGCCCCATCCAGGCTTACCACTTTAATTTTCGTTGCATATTTGCCTATGCTTTGCCCGTTAAAAAAGACTTCGGCCACAAGGTCGTAAAAAACAAAAACCAGGGTGTAAACGACGGCCAAAACTACAATTACAGCCGGGAAGCCTCCGCCTGATTGGATGTCCTGGAAAATACTGGCAAAAAAAAATAAAAAAATAAAGTAAAAAATATAAAGCACCCCGGTGAGCACACCAACGTCAATTATTCGTCCCAACACCCGGTCTCCCAGGCCCGCTACTTCATAGTCAATCTCAACGTTTTGCGATGTACGTATTCTTACTGTTTGCATCCTTAACAAATATATATGACGAAGTTCATTTATTTACATCCGCACGTTAAAATTTCTTTTTATTTTAACAGAAAAATATTACCAAAGAAATTATGCGCGAAGCTTTATTCATTAAGCAAAATTCTGCCAAGTGGAAGACGTATGAAAACGCCGAAACCCACGATCCTGACGAACTTGCTGAACGTTTCCTGAACATTTCCGACGACCTTGCCTATTCCAAAACTTTTTACTCCTCGTCAAAAACCACGCTTTACTTAAACGGTTTAGCGGCAGGCTTTCATCAGTCCATCTATAAAAACAAAAAAGAAAAAACCAACCGGTTTGTATATTTCTGGCAATTTGAACTGCCGTCGCTTTTCAAAACATACCATAGGCAAATTTTGTATTCCTTTATATTCTTTATCACTTTTTTTTTAATTGGTGTGCTGTCTGCCAGATATGATAACTCGTTCGTAAGGCTGATATTAACGGATGACTATGTTAACATGACCAATGAAAATATTTCAAAAGGCGACCCCTTTGGCGTTTTCAAAAGCCAGAACGAGTTTATTATGTTTTGGCTGATTGCTAAAAATAACATTACCATCACCGTGCAAACTTTTTTGTCAGGGATTACCTGCTCAGTTGGGACCTTGTATTTTCTGTTTCGAAACGGTCTGATGGTTGGCTGTTTCCAGTACCTGTTTATCAGCAAGGGACTGGGAATGCAGTCGGTGCTGGTTATATGGATACATGGAACCCTTGAGATTTCGACCATTATTTTGGCCGGAGCTGCCGGTTTAATAATGGGCAACAGCATTTTATTCCCGAAAACCTACACCCGGTTTGTGTCCTTAAAAAAAGGGGCCCTCGATGGTCTCAAAATTATACTCGGTATAGTGCCAATCGTAGTTACCGCCGCAATTTTCGAAAGTTTTGTAACCCGCCATACGGAAATGCCAGTATGGCTGAGCGGCTCAATCCTGGCAATCTCATTTTTATTCATCATTTGGTATGTAGTAGTTTATCCTATATATTTATCACGAAACCCTAAAACCGCCATCAACATTAAATGAAAGAAAACATTGAGTTAGCCCGGAACCGGGAGTTCGGAGATATTATTAGCGACACTTTTGTTCTGATCAGGCAAAATTTTACACCTCTGTTAAAAGCGATCGTTGTTATTTGCGGGTTGTTTCTTTTAACTGATATTGTGATTTCGGCATTTGTGGCGGTTAATCGGGAAGACGCGTCGATCCAAACACTTGCCGGCTTTTCAAAAGCTGTTTTGGGGTTCATCTACGCCATATTGCTGGTACTTACTACACAGGCCTATTTTATATTATATAAAGAGAAGGGCAACACCAGGCCGGAAGTGATCGAAGTTTGGGGGTATGTTAAATACTATTTTTTTAGAGTGTTTTTTACCGAAATCCTGCTGATTATCGGCATCTTTATCGGTGCTTTTCTTTGTTTTTTACCGTGTGTCTACTTAGGTGTCGTCTTTTCATTGGTATTGCCCGTGATGATGGTCGAAAACGGCAACATCGAATATTCAATTCGGAAGGCGTTTAAGATCATAAAAGGCAACTGGTGGTTCACATTTGGCATTATTTTGCTGGTTTCGGTCATCACTGCAGTGTTAATGCTCATATTGCTCATCCCTGTCGGCATTGTTTATGGAGTAGCTGGATGGCTTACCGGAAAGAATGTGGATGAAATAGCAGGTGTGTTTTTTGCAGTCGATTTAAATCTATGTAAATTACTTTGGATAATCCCTAATATCGCGCTTATCCTGGTTTACTTTGCCTTAACCGAAGAAAAAGAAGGCACGAGCCTTATCGACCGGATAAATTCGTTTGGTAAAAGCTCGCCGGGTACAGATCAAATATCATCGGAACAATACTAAAATCTGAAATGTTTAAACCAGTTTTTATTTTTTTGATGATGTTAATGCTCTCAGGGCCTGTCTTCTCATCCCCGAAAAAACCGCTCGTAAAGTTGCCATCACCCATCCATTTCGTCACCGACAGCAGCAAAATTTATTTGCGTCATTTCGATTCAACTGCGATGGCAAAGTATCGGGACGACCCGGCATTCAATTATACAGCGGATAAGCAGGCGAACACTTGGTGGGACCGATTCTGGCAATGGGTATGGGATGTATGGACGGGTTTCTGGAATTGGATCGGCCGTCTTTTAGCACGTCTGTTCGGTCATGTACACCTGGGTCGATCTGCTTTCTCGGCTATGAAAGTTGTCCTTTTGCTTTTAGCGGTTACACTCATCGTCTTCATAATTTCCAGGCTGGCCGGTATCGACTTGCTGCGTTCTATCAGGAAAAATCAGCCGGTTGACCAGGTGCCTTATTCTGAGTCGCTCGAAAACATACACCAGATAAATTTCGACGAGGCTATTGAAAACGCGCTCACTGTAAAAGATTACCGGCTTGCAGTACGGCTATTATACCTCCGTAGCCTTAAGCAATTGAGCGATGCCAATTTGATTAACTGGAGAATCGAGAAAACCAACAGCGCCTATTTGAATGAACTTACAGATGTTGAACAACGGCGCCGGTTTTCAATAGTTACCCGCCAATTTGAATATGTTTGGTACGGGGATTTCCCGGTGGATGGGCAATCGTTCAATAGTATCAACAGCTTTTTCCAGGAATTTAAACAGGCACTGTCATGAAGAGTTTAAAGCTGTATATCATCATCTTATCCGGGTTACTGCTCATCTATTTAGTAGCACAGTTTAACCGGCCAAAAGCAATTGATTGGTCCGAAACATTTAGCAGTACAGATAAGATTCCTTACGGCACTTACATTGTTTACAATCGATTAAACGACATCTTCCCAGGTGCCAAAATCGAATCCTTCAGAGAGCCTGTCTACAATGTGTTAAATGACCACGGCATAAGCCATGGTACATACCTGGTAATTTGCAGTTCAGCCAATGTCAACGAATATGACGTGCAAAAGCTGATGAAATTTGTAAAGGCTGGTAATGACGTGTTTATCGCTGCGAGTGATTTCGGCGGAGAATTATCAAAGCGCCTTAAAATTGAACTTGCCACAGAATTTCGGGGCCTCAACACGTCGATTGGCCTCAAATTCACCGGCAAATACCTTGATACGTCAAAAGTCTACAGTATTGGAGAGAACAGCGGCGCGGTTTATTTCCGGAAATTCAACACCGATACGGCCATCGTTCTTGGGGAAAACACGCTTCACCATGCAAATTTTCTAAAATATCCGTTTGGCAAAGGCAATCTTTACCTCTCCGCAGCGCCGATCATGTTTACCAACTTTAGCCTTCTAAAAACAAGCGGCAACGCCTATGCCGCTGTTGCTTTATCCCGTGTTAAGAATGACGATCACCTTATTTGGGATCAATATTATGCCACGGGCAGGGAGGGCGAGGACTCTACAATACGTGTTTTTTTAAGAAACGAATCTTTGCATTGGGCATTTTACATCGCTTTTTTTAGCCTGATCATATTTGTTTTGTATGAGATGAAACGCCGCCAGCGGATAATACCCGTCATTGAGCCTCTTGAAAATGCAACGCTTGCATTTGTTAATACGGTGGGCCAGGTGTATTTTGAGGAGCACAATAACCTTAACCTGGCCAACAAAAAAATACTTTATTTTTTGGAACACCTACGGGACAAGTACAACCTGAAGACCACAGTGCTTGACAAAGAATTTACGGATAATTTTTCACAAAAAACCGGCGTTGGTGATGATTTCGCTGGCAACATGGTCAACTATTTCAGCTATCTCAGCAAGCAGCAAAACGTAACCAACAGCGAACTAATTGAATTAAACCGGCTTATAGAACAATTTTATATTAAATCCAGGTAACATGGAAGATGGACTTTTTGAACAAAGAACTGATCTGAGCAAGCTCAGCAATGCGGTTGAACAGATAAAAGCGAGCCTCGCAAAAATTATAGTCGGCCAGCAGGAAAGTATCGACCTGCTTATTGCCGGCATACTGGCCGATGGCCATATTTTGATAGAAGGGGTGCCCGGCGTGGCCAAAACCCTCACCGCCAAGCTCATCGCCAAATCGATAGATGCGCAGTACTCGCGCATCCAGTTTACGCCCGACCTGATGCCCTCGGACATTTTAGGCACTTCGGTTTTTAACCCGAAGACAGCCGATTTTGAGTTTAAGCATGGCCCTATCTTCGGCAATATCCTCCTCATCGACGAAATAAACCGGGCGCCGGCAAAAACACAGTCGGCCTTGTTCGAGGTGATGGAAGAGCGCCAGGTAACCATCGACGGGCAAACCTATAAAATGCAGGAGCCCTTCACCGTGCTGGCCACGCAGAACCCGGTGGAACACGAAGGCACTTATCGCTTGCCGGAGGCGCAGCTTGACAGGTTTATCTTTAAAGTGGAAGTAAAATATCCCTCGTTAGACGAGGAAATCGCTATCCTCACCCGCCAGCACCAGCATAAAACAACGGAACAGCTACAGGAAATTCAACCGGTATTGTCAGGCGCCGAAATCATTTCCCTGCGGCAAATCGTCCGTGAGCTGCATGTGGAAGAAAAAATATTGGTTTATGTGGCTAAGATCATTCACGAAACGCGCAATAACAAATCGCTGTACCTCGGTGGCTCGCCGCGGGCGTCGCTGGCCATCGTTGCCGCAGCCAAGGCAATTGCAGCCATCCGCGGACGGGATTTTATCACGCCTGACGATGTGAATTTCGTGGTGGCGCCAGTTTTACGGCACCGTATTATGCTTACGCCGGATAAGGAGATGGAAGGCGTGTCGCCTGACGAAGTGGTGGCCCAGGTTGTTCAAAAAATTGAGGTACCAAGGTAAATTGCTTGTGAAAAAATTTTTCAACCTGTTTTATAAAAACCTTTTTTTAACGAACCGCCTTTTCACGGCGCTGGGCGGCTGTGCTACGCTGTTTATGCTGTCCTTCTTTTTCCCCTGGCTGGGCGTCATCCCGCAGTTGTGTTTTTACGCCCTCGTGATGACGATCCTTTGCGATATCCTGCTCCTGTACCGCACCCCTAAGGGCATATTCGCCAAACGCCATGCGCCCGAACGCCTGAGTAATAGTGACGATAACGAGCTGGGCATATTTGTTGAGAATTGGTATCCTTTTAATATCAGCATCGGGATAATCGACGAAATACCCTTCCAGTTCCAAAAACGCGATATCTGGTTTAAAACCGAACTGGCTCCCCGCCAGCGCAAGCTTATCAGCTATGTATTGCGACCTACCAAGCGGGGCGAATATGAATTTGGGTGGGTAAGGGTGTTCGTCCGCTCGCCCCTGGGCCTGATAAGCCGCAGGTACAACTTTAAACAGGCAGAAACGCTTCCGGTTTACCCCTCATTTTTGCAGATGCGGAAGTACGAGCTGATGGCCATCTCAAACAACCTTTCGGAGCTTGGCATAAAAAAAGTACGGCGCCTGGGCCATAGCATGGAGTTTGAGCAGGTAAAAAACTATGTGCAGGGCGACGATTACCGCACCATCAACTGGAAAGCCACGGCCCGGCGCGGCAGCTTAATGGTAAACAACTATACCGACGAAAAAGCACAGCATGTGTATTGCATCATCGATAAATCAAGGGCCATGAAAATGCCGTTTGAAGGCCTTAGCCTCCTGGACTATGCCATCAATGCCAGCCTGGTTTTATCGAACATCGCACTGCTGAAGGAGGATAAAGCCGGACTGATCACCGTGGCTGAAAAAATCGGCGCCGTCATCCCTGCCGAAAGACGGCCGACCCAGATCAATAAGATCCTTGAAGTTTTGTACAAAGAGAAAACCCGCTATCTTGAAACGAACCTGGAGGCCCTGTACACCACCGTTCGCAGCGTGATCAAACAGCGTAGCCTCGTGATATTTTTTACCAATTACGAAAGCCTGTCAGGCCTGCAGCGGCAGCTTCCGTTTTTAAAGCGCATAGCTCGCTTTCACCTGCTGCTTGTGGTGTTTTTTGAGAATACGGAATTGAAAAAATTAAGCGAAACACCTGCCGCCGATGTAGAAGGCATCTACATCAAAACGATCGCCGAAAAGTTTGCTTACGACAAAAAGCTTATCGTGAAGGAACTTGCTAAAAATAACATCCAATCCATCCTCACCGCACCGCAAAATCTCACCGTCAACACGGTCAATCGCTATCTTGAGATCAAAGCCCGTCAGGCGATATAACATACATTTCGGATTTCGGTGCCGATAGCTATCGGGATTCGATTTCGGACATGGACTAACTTCCTACTTTCCGGATTTACCGATGCATACCAAAGAATTCCACCGGATATTCAAGCCACTCATTTACGCCAATTACGGAGATTGATATTCTTAATCAAAAAACAATAAAAAAAACGGTGAAACTAAGCGAAGCGACCTCATGAACGACATTGAAAAATAAACAACTTGTGAATAATCAAAAAATAATCGGTGAAACTAAGCGCAGCGACTCATGAACGCCGCTGAAAAAAAATAATAAGTGAATAATCCCAAAAAATAAAATCGGTGAAATCAATGGTTACCCGGCCTTCGGAAAGGCAATACCCGCGGCACCCAAATCTTTGATGATCTTTTCCATCAGGGCAATCTTTACATTCAGGTAATTAGCCGGCTCCAGCCAAACATTTACGGTGAACCGGATGCTGTCGATCTCAAGGCCTACCAACCCAACACGCGGTGCCGGGTCCGGGAATATGTCTTTATTGGCGCTGATTGCAGCAAGAATTATGAATTTAGCCTTATCGATGTCCGCAGCATAGCCAAGCTTCACCTCAAAGTCAAGCCGGCGCTTGTTCTCGCGGCTCACGTTTATAATCACCTCGTTAAACAGTTTGCCGTTGGGAATAATAATAGTTCTGTTATCTATCGTTACCAAAACAGTGTAAAATATCTGTATTGACACTACCTTACCATCCTGTCCCTGGGCTACGATGCTGTCTTCCACCTCGAACGGTTTCAATAACAGGATGAGTACGCCCCCGGCAAAGTTTTGAAACGTACCCGAGAGCGCCAGTCCTGCCGCCACGCTAAATGCCCCGATAACCGTTGTAAAGATGGTGATGTGCAGCCCGATGACCTCCATCACGGTAATGATCAGCACAATATACAGCGCGGTAATGGTTAAGCTCAATACAAAGGGCTGCAAGGAAGAGTGGGCATATTTCCGGCTAAGCCGGGTGCGCAGGCGGTTACGCAGGAACTTTATAAACCAAAGGCCTATAAAGAAGATGAGTATTCCAAAGATCAGGTCGGGTCCGTGAGTGTACAACCAATTGTATGCACGGTCATAAATTCTTTCCAGCTTCATAAAGAAGCGAAATTAGTAAATTTATTACTTACCGTAGATGGCCATGAATAATTCCGGGCCTTTAATAAATAGCCATTCTACGATCTGGCTTTGAAAAAATCGTGTAGTGTCGGTCAACTGCTTCATAATATCCTCTCTTATTCAAATGCTGTGCCTTTTTTCGGGCCATTGAATATTTATTCAAATTTACCTCAATTTGTAACCTAAAAAATACTTAATCAATCATTTGATTAACAAATGACCGTCCCTTTACCCCAATGTGACAAACCAGGTATTTATAAAGCAACAATCCCTGTCCGCTTTAGCAGACAGGGATTGTTTATTATTTTGAACCGTTGTTTTTGACTCAAGGCTCAAGACTTTCGACTTCAGACTTCAGACTTCAGACTTCAGACTTTCGACTTTCTGACTTCAGACTCCCCCTTCAGGGGGCTGGGGAGCGAGGGTTACATCATGCCGCCCATGCCGCCGCCGCCCATTGGAGGGCCGCCTGCTTTTTCGTCTTCCGGATCGTCGGCAAGTACGCATTCGGTAGTTAACAGCATCGCTGCGATAGAAGCTGCGTGCTCTAATGCTACGCGGCCAACTTTAGTTGGATCGATAACACCGGCGCCGATCAGGTTTTCGTATTTATCGGTACGTGCGTTGTATCCGAAATCACCTTTGCCTTCTCTTACCTTTTGAACCACGATAGAGCCTTCGATGCCTGCGTTTTCGCAGATCTGGCGCAATGGCTCTTCAATTGCCCTGCGGATGATCTGGATACCGGTATTTTCATCTTCATTATCGCCTTTCAGATTTTTAAGAGCATCAACTGCGCGGATAAAGGCAACGCCGCCACCGGCAACAATACCTTCTTCAACAGCCGCACGGGTTGCGTGTAAAGCATCGTCAACACGGTCTTTCTTTTCCTTCATTTCCACTTCAGAAGCTGCACCGATATATAATACAGCTACGCCGCCTGATAATTTGGCCAAACGTTCCTGCAATTTTTCGCGGTCGTAATCAGATGTTGTAGATTCGATCTGTGATTTGATCTGGCTTACGCGTGATTTGATCTCTTCGGGTTTGCCTGCACCATTGATAATGGTGGTATTGTCTTTATCAACAACAATCTTTTCAGCCGTGCCCAAATAAGTGAGATCGGCATTTTCCAATTTGTAACCTCTTTCTTCAGAAATAACGGTACCACCTGTAAGGATAGCGATATCTTCCAGCATCGCTTTACGGCGATCGCCAAAACCAGGAGCTTTAACGGCTGCAACTTTCAGCGAGCCACGGATCTTATTAACCACCAGGGTAGCCAATGCTTCACCGTCAAGATCTTCAGCAATGATCAAAAGCGGTTTGCCGGTTTGAACTTGTTTTTCGAGGATAGGAAGTAACTCCTTCATCGAAGATATTTTCTTGTCGTAGATCAGCACATAGCAGTTTTCAAGTTCTGCTTCCATCTTGTCGGCATTGGTCACAAAATAGGGAGAAAGGTAACCGCGGTCAAATTGCATACCTTCAACTGTCTTTACTTCAGTTTCGGTTCCTTTGGCTTCTTCAACAGTAATTACGCCGTCTTTGCCAACTTTTTCCATCGCTTCGGCAATCAAAGCACCGATCATTTCGTCGTTATTGGCCGAAATAGAAGCAACCTGCCTGATCTTGTTGTTGTCTTCGCCAATAGTTTGTGATTGTTTTTTCAAATCTTCTACCACAGCAGCGACAGCTTTGTCAATACCGCGTTTCAGATCCATTGGGTTCGCTCCGGCAGCTACGTTTTTGATACCTGCGGTAACAATTGCTTGTGCAAAAACAGTAGCAGTAGTTGTACCGTCACCTGCAATGTCAGCAGTTTTCGAAGCAACTTCCTTTACCATTTGAGCGCCCATGTTTTCAATAGGGTCTTTCAGCTCGATTTCTTTCGCCACAGTTACACCGTCCTTAGTGATAACCGGCGAGCCGAATTTTTTGTCAATAATTACGTGACGACCTTTAGGGCCTAATGTTACTTTAACCGCATTGGCCAAAATATCCACGCCGCGTTTTAAGGCGTCGCGTGCTTCTACATTGTATTTAACTTGTTTTGCCATGATTATTTTGTTTGAATGTTATTTTTGTTGGAATGTTGTAATGTTTGTCCCGATAGCTATCGGGAGTTGTAATGTTTGAATGTTGTGATGTTAAGATAGCGATATCGAAAGGCATCTTTCAACATTACAACGTTTCAACTTTTCAACATTACAACTCCTCAACGGAGTTTACAGAACCGCGTAAATATCAGATTCGCGCATAATTAAATATTCCTTGCCTTCGTAGGTAATTTCAGTGCCGGCATACTTACCATATAAAACATGGTCACCAACTTTTACAGTTAAAGGTTCGTCTACCTTTCCATCGCCAACAGCAACTATGGTTCCGCGCTGTGGTTTTTCTTTAGCAGTATCCGGAATAATGATCCCGGAAGCAGTTTTCTCTTCGGCCGGAGCAGCTTCCACTACTACCCTGTCTCCGATTGGTTTAATGTTTAATGACATAGTTATACTATTATTTTAAATTTTAGAAATAATTTAAGTTCCGCATCCTCTTAATCAGCAATTATGCCAAGCTGCCGTAAATACCCTAATTGACATGGTTTACTGTTGTATTGTCAGCTATTGTCAAAAGGGATTTTTCGCTGTTAATACTAATTTAAAACAAGCGTGTCATCGTGTCAGTGATTTTTTGATTTTTGGTTTTGGGGATTTCACTGATTTTTTTCGATTATTCACAGGTTGTCTGTTTGTCAGTGGCGTTCATGAGTCGCTGCGCTTAGTTTCACCGATTTTTGGTTGAATATAGCCTATTGGGTTGTCGAGAACGAATGACGCGGGGTGTTGTGTGCCGCAAGGACCGCTGTGGGATACCTTCAATGTCATTAATATAAGAAAAATTATCACTTTTCGCCCTCTTTTCCGCCTGCGGAAGAGAGGGCAGAACGAGCGAAGCGACGTTCGGGTGAGTAAACGGAGCGCGTCACCTACCGCCAGTGCTTCTGCTAACGTAATAGCATTGGCGAGACCCTGCGCGACACCCTCCCGAAACAGACGCAAAAAGCCCCGCCAGATCAATCTCCAGCGGGGCTTTCATACAAATCCTTTTTTTTATTATTATGGTTTTACTCCATTTCCCCTGTTTGCAGGGGGTGGCATAATCGGCGTGGGTGTCGTCCCGGCGCCATGTGCAGTCGAAGCCTTTTTAACCTGC
>Ga0302300_1001708_pt1 | contig 12117 bp, 11 predicted proteins | sample III_Palsa_E1_1_FD_198756 | JGI IMG/M metagenome (GOLD analysis project Ga0302300, IMG submission 198756) | Peat permafrost microbial communities from Stordalen Mire near Abisko, Sweden - III_Palsa_E1_1 | ecosystem: Environmental > Terrestrial > Soil > Palsa > Peat permafrost | place: Sweden... | reverse complement strand
GTTATAGACATAAATGGTGAAATATTATTTATTGGATAAATAATTTGTAATCATACTCAACAGTATATACCACAGTTTATAACTATTAGGAAGGACAGGTTTTTACAGATATGTTTATATTAAAACACTATTAGGTAAATAATGTATCTTGTAGTAATGTATCTTGTAGTAATGTATCTTGTAGTAATGTATCTTGTAGTAATGTATCTTGTAGTAATGTATCTTGTAGTAATGTATCTTGTTGTTTAATACAAACTACCTTTGGTACATTACAGATTAATTATCTGTTATATTGTTAAAATTACATGACAATACGTGTAGGCAAGTAACCACAACATCCATGTGGCTGGTACGTGTTAATACTTATTAATTAATATTACATCTACATGAATGTTGTGGTTCCTTGCCTACACGTATTGTCATGTAATTTTAACAATATAACAAGTAATTACCAACATGCTCACATGAATATTGTGGTCCCTTGCCTACACGTATTGCCATGTAATAGCGCTTAAATTATCCGTTCATGCTCCTGAATCTGTGACTTTTTCATACAAGTACTTGTTTTTGTAATAATGGTTAGTTGTAATAATGGTTAGTTGTAATAATGGTTAGTTGTAATAATGGTTAGTTGTAATAATGGTTAGTTGTAATAATGTATACTTTGTTATGTATCCACACATATCAACAATTATAACATGTAAAAATATTACGAACAACCTGGAATGTAAATATTGTTTACAGTGATAGTAACAGTAAAATATTATTTATTGGATAAATAATTTATAACAGTAAAGATAGGGTAAATGGATGAGTAGGAGGATAGGTGAAATGGGATGTTGGTTAACCATAAATGGTATTCTTGACATAGTCAAACTTGTGATCTGAAGGTGATGATTGAATACACAATTTAACAAACTCAGGTGTAATAGTATAAGGAATTTGGAAGTTGTCAATGGAGAAACTCACTTTGATGTTAAGTTTACCATCAACCGATGCCAAGTAGTACATGTTGAGACGACGAAAAATTCTAAGTACAACATCCTTAAGACGTCTAACACCAGATTTTTGTGTGTTATCATGGTTATGATTACAATTATGATCGTGATCATCAGACTCATGTACATTGTTTAACAGTGCTTCAATAGCCAATTGGCTGAACACAATGTCACCAGTTTTGAATGTATATTCAGAATATAACTCTGGAATGATATAGTTGGTAAGAATTTGTCTCTTATCATTAGTATTATAACCATCAAGATGAATAATTGGAATACGGGACTTAAGAGCAGGAGGTAATTCCTTATCATCGTTCATAGCAAATACCAAAATATATTTGGATAGATCCACTGGTACACCATTGAGGAAATTATCGTGAATACTATGATTGCGTGATGGATCTGTGATCAACAATAAGTTGGAAAGAAGTTCCAAACTTGTTTCGGTCTTACCAATCTTATCTAACTCATCAAAGAAAATTAGACCTCGATCTTCAGACTTCAGCTCAATTACCGATTTGATGATTGCCCCTGCATCAGCCGAGATATAACTGTACGCCAATCCCATAAGTGAGATTGAATCACGCATTGAATCCAAGTTGATATAACTTGCTGGTAAACTAAACACCGATGCAATAATCTTAACAATATTAGATTTGCCCACACCTGGTGGTCCACACAATCCTATACATCGAGGTTTGTAACTAGTTTTGATTGATGACCCACCATTCGATCCACCTACTAATCCACTTATTGATCCATCCATTTGTTCTATTGACGTTGATGATGATGGTCCTGTTGATAGTTGTAGTGGTTGAGGGGAAAGAGAAGGTTGAGGTGCGACCATCATGTCAAATATCATGGTTATAAGTTCCTCCTTAGCTGGTCCCAACCCATAAATTTTAGTGTTAAGCTCATTATGAAGTTTGAATAACAAAGTATTAAGCTCCACTCTAGATGATACAAGATTAGATGACGATAAGTTGTTATCATAAGAATTGGAGGTAATGTGTGAGTTTGAAAGTGGTTTTGAATTTGGATTAGAGAGTGGAAGTGCTGCTGGTAATTTGAGTGCGTAGTCAACATAGCGAAGCATTTTTGGTGCCTCATGTTCATCATCAACACTGTTGGTATACAAATTATATAGATGTTTCTTAACTGTGTCGGAATAGCGACTTTGAATGATCTTATCTACGATAGATACTGTGATATCATCCCTCAGTGAATTACTGTCAAACCCAGCTTTGAGTTTATCAAGACGAGAACGTATTTGTCTGCATTTGTCCTCAAACTCTGTTGATGTACGCACCATAACTTCGAGGTTGTGTATCTCCTCAATAAGTTCCTTAACTGTCCTCTTATCCACAGATGTCAAATCTAATACGTCTTTGAGGGTTGGTATGTCATCACTGTTTATGGTTAACAGATTAGTCAACTTGGTCTTGTACTCTTGCTTCTGTTCAGTCGACAGTTGTTTGAACCAATCCGTAACCTCCATATCTGATACCTGACAATCAATCTCATCTAATAGCATACCATCTTCACTACTGTCTTCATCACCCTCATCCTCACCTTCATCCTCATCATCCTCACTTCCATCTTCATTATCACTCTCATAATCCCTACTTTTGCGTTTGCGCAGATGATGTTTTGGTACAATAACATCCATGTCACAGTCTGGGTTTACCACATTGTTGGACTGAACATCACAAACAGGAATCATGGTGTCACAACTGGGAATCACAACAGCAATATTAGTATTGATAACATTGTCATTGACGTCATCAAACACAATAAACTTGTTCTTAAACCTCTTGGACTTGACTACTTTAACTACAACATCATCATCACCATCACCATCACCACAGCTATCGTTATTTGCCTTTGTATCATCACAACTTTTACCATTTGAAGTGGTGGAATTGTGTGTTGATACCGTACAGTCAGAAAAAGGAGGAAGGTGAGATGATGATAATGATGAACAAGGTGAGGACAATGAAGGAGTGGGAATAATTCTATTTCTAAGCTTCATTCCGTGACCGGTTGATTCCATATTACTACACTTTAATAACAATTAAAGTAACAATGTACAGTATCATCACTTTTGTTTTTATTATTATTGTGTACAATTCTAACTAACTAATAACAATATAATACTTTGTCAACTAAAGATATGTTAACTATATCTCATTATGTAAAATATGTAAACAAAATAAATACTTGTTTATATGTTTTACAACTTGTATACACATCAACAATATAATTTACTTGTTATAGTTTGGTTAACAAGTATAGTTAAATATAATAATCTTTTCATGTCATTAGAGATGGAGAGATGGAAAGACGGAAAGATGGAAAGATGGAAAGATGGAGAGAGGGATGAATGAATGAATGAAAGAGATATGAGGTTCCATATGTAGACTATTGATTTAATCCAAACTAAATGTGTGTGTTGAAAGTTATAATTGTTTCTAATATTATTTACTACTAATAGTAGTAATTTATTGTTTGTCATAACAATTTTTTATGCTAGTAATTATGATTATATGTTCCAAATATACACTATATCGTAATTGTATTTATGTTTATATTTATGTTTATATTTATGTTTATATTTATGTTTATATTTATGTTTATATTTATGTTTATATTTATGTTTATATTTATGTTTATATTTATGTTTATATTTATGTTTATATTTATATTGTAAGTGAGTGGAAAAACATAAATACATGTTTGTAATTTTGTTGACACAAAATGTAATGTTGTTTTAATATTTAATGTTATAAATGTATAATTATGTGTTGTGAATTAAATATTGTTGTATCGTTATGCAATGTTTACATCTTCGAGATGTAAAGATATTAAATGTTAATAACAAGTTATAATAATTTATATAATACATATATGAACGACATCATATGATTCGATATTTTTGTATTTTCAAAATATAAATGTAACTTGGGATAACATTTATTGTATTAAATGTTAAATGTTAAATTTCCTTTTTGTTTTGTTTACTATCAAAGATTTACTGTTAAATATACAATATGTTATAACACATAGTATATTGTTGTTTTAAGTAAAAAGAGACCAGATTAAAATTACGTTGATGAAAATACAGTATTATAAATGGTAAAAGAAACAATATCTAACTTATATTGGTACAATAATTATAGGATAGATATTGTAGATTTCATCTGTGTTGTTATATATTTACAATACTATATAATACTAAATAACACTATTATTATTCAAATGACATATTCTTATTATATTAATTAAACATAGTATTGTTTAATTAATATAAAACATAATATAAATTGCGTCTGTTATAATACAATTATATTTTAATAAATTATGTTATTTACATCTTGGAGATGTAAAATTGTATATTGTTGTTTATTGTAAGCTCTCACTATTGAGAATGTAAATATGTTCAAGTGAACAATTTTATAATAATTCTATATAATTACCAGTTTGTATAATTGCAATTACATGATTTTGATGTATTCAATTATCCACCAATGTTATGTAGTTATCACTATATATTTTACTACAAATGTAATTACTCATACCAGTGTTAATATTATACAGTATTTAGAATACATACCTAATATGCATTATTACCATGTTTAAAATAAATATCTAATATACACATGCATTATATCATTAACATTATTAATATTATGTGATGTCATATAATATTATCTTTGTTCTTTTGTTTCAAGTGTTACTTTTCCGGGAAAGTAAATTTTATAATGTATATTTGAATGGTAGTTATATATAATTTGAGTGAAATAAATAGTAAGATTAAATCTACATATTTATTACTTTACTCTCCAGGAGAGTAAAATATTGTGATGGTTATCTAATAATATGAAGTTAATCGACCTCCTCAACAGTCGGACCCGATGATGTCTGACCAGTGAAGGAACTAGGATCAAAACCCTGTTGTTGCTGTTGATTGTTAGCATACATGGGAGCGAATGTCTTTTGAGCCAATTTTTGGACCTCATCTGTTTTGGCTTTGATGTCCTCAGTAGAGGCCAACTCATCATTGTTTTGGAGCCAAGACAGGGTTTCCTCAATAAGTTTGCTTAGAGTATCAGGGTCAGCACACTTGTCCTTATTGTCAGCCAGTTGAGACTTGCAAGTATAACAAACTTGTTCAAGACCATTACGAGCTTGGATCTTCTCCTTAGCCTTGTCATCCTGATCCTTAAACTTCTCAGCGTCAGATACCATGCGATCAATCTCCTCCTTTGACAGTCGTCCCTTCTCATTTTTAATGACAATATTGCTCTTCTTACCAGATGCAGTCTCGACAGCAGTAACGTTAACGATACCGTTGGCATCAACTTCAATTGTGACATCAATCTTAGGAACTGTACGAGGAGCAGGTGGGATACCATCAAGACGGAATGTGCCCAACAGTCGATTATCCTTGGTTAATGGTCGTTCACCTTCATAAATACAAATGTCAACTGAGGGTTGATTATCAGCATAAGTAGTGAAGGTTTCAGTCTTCTTAACTGGGATGTTGGTATTCCTAGTAACAATAGGTACCATTTGTCCATGATTAGCCTCAATACCTATTGAAAGAGGACAAACATCAATAAGTACTAGACTATCAGTCTTTTCGGATTGAACACCAGATAGAATTGCTGCTTGTACGGCTGCACCAGCCGCAACAACTTCGTCCACATTAACTGACTTATTAAGCTCCTTACCATTGAATGCATCCTTCAACATGTCCTGGATTTTAGGAATGCGAGTTGAGCCACCAACCAAGATGATCTCATCAACCTCAGCCTTAGATTTCTTAGCATCACGTAATACCTTCTCAACTGGGTCCAATGTTCGTCTGAAGATATCAGAACACAACTCATTGAACTTAGCACGGGTAATGGATGAGTAAAAGTCAACTCCCTCGCAAAAACTATCAAGTTCAATATTGGCTGTTGTAGATGAAGATAAGGCTTTCTTTGCTCTTTCACAAGCTGCTTTGAGTCGTCTTAAGGCCTTCTTGTTACTACCAACGTCGATCTTATTCTTCCTCTTAAACTCTTCAACAAAGTACTGCACCATACGGTTGTCAAAGTCCTCACCACCCAAGTGACTGTCACCCGAAGTAGCCAATACTTGGAAGACACCATCATCAATACTTAAAAGTGAAACGTCGTGTGTTCCCACACATGTTATCGCCAAGTTCTTTATCTTGGCTTCCACAACTTTCGCTGTGGGTCAGACTATATCATAACGGTGATCTGACTGATATTTATTATTTATGCTTCTTATTTACAGGATTACAACCTGAACAAAGTACTCTTCTTACATTCTTCAATTGATTGTGTGACGTCATAACAAACTGCTTATTGCAGCCCTGACACATCAAATGTAGTTTATGAAGAGGATGAACGGTATTACCATTCCTTAACACTGGATAGAAACCTTGCTTTTGGACTGGATAGCGAAAATATGGTATGTACTGACTGGTATCATCATTAACAAAACCAACAATATTAGACTTGATGTAGTCAAACTCGTCAAATGATAACCATTGATGGAAGTATGTTTTACTATATTCCGGCCCACATTTGTCGAATGCCAATTTTGCCTGTTGGATGCACAAATCAAGGTTAGAAGCAGAACCACTTCCACCTTCATTTCTACAACCATTGTTGATCAATAGGCAAGTTTGACACCTCAAGTCCTGTTTTGTTAGTTTACGACAATATGATTCAATGGAAATCGATGTATGTGTGTCACATGATGTACATGAATATGTCACTGTTAGTTTCTGTTTACTGGATTGATTGTTTCCAATCTTCAACCTAACGTCACCATTATCCAATGTTACAACTGACACAGTTGACATATCAACCTCCACATGACTATTACCATTTTTGTTGTCCACTATTCTTACAATCCTATCCATAGCTTTGTGTATGTGTATTACTTTGTTTTGGTATGTTTACCAGTTTGTGTTACATGTTTAAATATCAGTTTGATCTTTCCCGTTTTCGGCGCTCGTGGATGTTTCGACTTTGCGACTCACATTTGCATGTGGGATTGCCGAAGCCTACTACATCTAGTCGTTGAACCTTCAACTCATTTCTGAGTTGCTTGGCTGCTGATTGTCCATTTCACAGTTGTTACTATTGGTAATAACAACCGTTACATCTAAATACTTGTTAAAACCCTCAGTACCAGTCGCCCGGTACTTGTGGTGTATTAAATAGCTTTAGGAGTTTCCAGCAATTCACCGAATTTTTTTAACGTGGAGGCAGAAAGTTGTAATTGTTATAAGAACACCAAATTAGACTAGAACAAGTCTAATTTGGTTAACAACTACAACAGACGGGTTTACCACCACAATCAAAGATAAGTACTGTTTGTTCCTTACCTGACTTACTATTATTTAATCCGTACGCTAGAGCAGCTGCAGTTGGCTCATTGATGATACGTAACACTTCGAGACCAGCAATGGTTCCTGCATCTTTGGTAGCTTGTCTTTGTGAGTCGTTAAAGTATGCTGGAACTGTGATGACTGCTTTCGTGACAGTTTCACCAAGATAGTCTTCGGCAATTTGCTTCATCTTGGTAAGTACCATAGCTGAGATCTCTTCGGCGGAGAAAGTCTTGAGTTCGTTGTTCCAAGTGACTTGAATTAAAGGTTTGTCATTTGGGCCTTGAATTACCTTAAAGGGCCAATGTTTCATGTCATCTTGAACGGTTTTCTCAGAGAACTTCCTACCAATGAGTCTCTTAGCGTCAAACACAGTGTTAACAGGGTCCATCATCATTTGGTTTTTAGCAGCATCACCAATGAGACGTTCGCTACTATCAGCGGAAAAAGCAACATATGATGGAGTGATTCTATTGCCCTGGTCGTTGCATATCATTTCTATCCTGTCATTTTTCCATATGCCTACTGCAGAAAATGTGGTGCCGAGGTCCACGCCAATACAAACATTTGATCTACCACTGGAAGCCATGATTAAATAAGTAAGTTTTATACAGATAAATACCTTTTAAGAAAGATCAATTTAATTTTGTTATATATTTATCGAATAAATACAGTGGTATTTGTCTCTAAGAGAGAATGTCAGTAAATATAAATCTCCCATCATTGTCAACTTTCAAAGTTCGACAGTTAATTTGTTGTTCATTAACAGGTATAATATCATTAGTGATTACATCCAAACTCATATCAACATACATGTTATCAGAGATATTTGAAATAGTCCTACTTGGACCCTTACGAGGAATTTTATACAGGATAGCTAACATTTTAGATGTGTTTTCATTAACACATTTCATTTGTTATTTATGTACATCACATAACTATTATTGAAGTTAAAAATTATTTCAATAAATATAAAATTACATGTTTGGAACGGACAGAATATTCTGTTTTATTTTCAAGATCAACCGCTGAGTATTTCAATCCTTTTTGTGGTGAATATTGTTCGTTAAATTTAATTCGTTCTAGCGTTAGTTACATTCAATTTATTATATTTACTTAGTAAATATAATTTTGGTATATCACTGTCTCAGTGATTATCTAAATTAAATATTCAAAAAGATCTTTGACAGAAATCTTAATCTTATCATCTTTATACATCATATCTGGAGGAGGGTTATTATCTATATTTAATGTGAACATCACGGCTTGAACCCTATCTTCAAATGTTCTCACCTCAAATCTGAAACATGATTTGTCACAGTTGGTTTTTCCACATGTTTGATGTTTACTGCAACTTGTACAATAAATAGTATCGTACCTGTTCTCCGATCTTTGTAAGATTCTTGTGTTTAAACCTCCAAAAATCACATACAGTTTGTGGTTCCAAAACGCATAATAACAATCGGTTGGACCACCTCTACGTTGAACCCTATATAGTTTACCCTCGTCAGCCATGTCTTTCAATCTCTCCTGTAGAGAGCCATTATCACCGCGACAATTATCGCTCAATTTAGCATCTTTTACACTTCTTACCATCCCATCATACATTAAAATATCTGCACCTGGACCAAAGTAGTCATCACGTTTAGCTGGACGGCTATTCTTTTCTTTAAGATTTGAAATATTATTACCTGTCATTTAACGTAATATTCATTTAAATAATATCAGATGTTACCCTATTATTTTCATCTCTAATACAAAGACAAGCACAGTCAGTTCGATCATTTTGTTCATCTTCTGTTACCCTATCAAGGTCAAAATGCTAAAAATCTATTGCTGTGATATACATATATGTATATATAGTCTTATGTCTGATATTAAATTAGATTTTGTCAATTTGTTTTAATCAAACATGTAATTTATAGAATTCTCTAATCTATCATATTAATATTATAACATGAGTAATACTTTTACTGTTCTTGAAAGAAATATTATACTTACACTTCATGTATGTTTTCATAGTTCTATGTTGTCTTATATTCAAAATATCCATAAACAGTTAATATTTTGGTTGGAACTAGAATCAAAATTAGGAATCCTATTAACATTGGTAGATCAAATCATATTGTCACAAAAATTTTTGATAGTAACAGAATAACTAATTAAGCATTTTTATACACTTGATTAAATCCATTCATTAAAGTATGATCCGAAGAAAATACATTACCATTAACTCCAATAATTCTAATGCTGGATTTAGAACTATAATATTAGGAGCTTTTAGTAATCTCAATAGGAAACATATATAATGTAGCTATTGTATTGTTATGTATTCTCTCCTCAACATCTAGATTTAATAAATATAAGTATTTTCTGGATGGTTTGGAAGGAATACAACAAATATTTTTCATCACTGTTTGTGAACTTACACTGATAATGAATTTTTTTACCATCATCACACACAAATGCTATTTAACCTTTTGTAATTTATTGATGAGGTCAACGTCATATCCAACATGGGTATCTTTCGATGTGTTTATTTCTATATTTTCTTGCCCGATGAATACAAATATGTTTATAAAGAACACATACTTACTTTATTGTTTATTGTTTATTGTAAGTAATATATTAATTCCACTACCTTACTAGTGATCATAATTTTAATGTTAAATAACTTTATTTTAATTACAATAAACAATAAAGTAAATATGTAATTGCCTATTACAAGATATAGTTGTCAAGCAAATATAATAATTTACATTAACCACAAAATACCTAACTGACATATATTTTCTTAGAAAATATATTACTAAACATAATAATGTTACACCTTGACAACTGTCCTATCATTGAGACAAACCAACTTATCTTCACCCTTGAGACAAAAGCCAACACAGTTGACCTGATTGTTCCTCTTGTCTTCCTCAGTAGGATGATCGAAGTCAGCCATAGCAAAACCAGTGGTAGTGTTGCATTTTATCTTGCTCTTGATGTCGGGGATGGCTGTCTCAATCTGTTTCCTTTCAATAAGAGGATGAATTCCCAGAATCTTCTCACCTGTCATAGTGATCCTATGACAGGAGTGATATTCCCTTCCATCCTTGTAAGTGGCGTTGTACTTACATTTTAACTGGGAAACCATAGTTCTAGTGTGGTTTATTCCCAGTAGGTCCAACAGGAACAATATGTCGTTGAATAAGTCTTCGTGACAATCGCCTTGAGCAAACTCGTACGCGTAAGTTGCAAGTTTGTCACTTCCTTTAACATTTCTCTTGAGCGAACCATCAGTGTCGATTAATCCAGTTAATACTTGGTATCGAACTTCGTCTGAAGCTTCAAGATACTGTCTAGGAATTCTTTTGTTACCGTATATACCAAGATCCTTCAGTGCTTGAGTGAAGCGATTAGGTCTTGTTCCGTTTGAAGGATGTTCTCTAATGTATAGATAACTATAATCCTTGGTTGCGGTGATCCCACCCATAGATGTGTGTCCCTTCTTGACTGGATATTCATATATACGCATGTTGATTGATTCAGTGTGGTCATACAAGAATTCTACAAGTTCTGGATCGGAATTGTAGATTAGTGGTTCCTTATGATGACCGTCTCCTAACCACGCGCCCAACAGGTAGGGATGAATGGGAAGTTCCGTATCAAAGAATGTTTTCTCAATACCTAGCCTACCAGTGTAGCCTTTGAGTCTCTTCGCCGAATCCTTCTGGCAGATGTTTTCATAATCCTGTATGGTCATCTCAAATGTGTCCCCGTGAAGAACAACGTCAAAGTATGGATCGTTCAACATTTGGTCCAAGTACTCTTCTGCTTCCTCACGTGTACCGAATCCCTTCTCTGTCTTCCTGATACCAGTCTTGCTACAATCAGTGCGTACACACAAACCCTGATTACATCTAGCGTAATATATAACACGATATCTTTTACCGCCAGAACTAGGAGAAACATGTGGAGCAATACCTGATGCTTTCAATGCCAAAATATGATCCTTAGTAACAGAATAACTCATATGGTTTTTTCTTTTTGGTTGAATAAGAACAGTATCAGCTAAACGAAAGTAAACCATGGTAACTTCTCTACTAGTTCCATCTTTGCCACACATCAAGTCACCAACTTCAATATCACGGGCCTCCTTTTGCGTTCCATCATACATAGGAAATATAGTGTCAAGTGCAAAGCAACTTCCTGTATCTGGGAAAGGACCATTATACTCCATCACACTACCTCTTTTAGGAATAGGTAACTCGTCACCTAGTAATTGTTGCTCAACATTCACAAGCTCACCAGTAATATTACATATATACGGTATATCCCTAGGATCGTCACTAGTGCTAGAATTCATAGCAATTCTAACATTCTCTGGAACCTCATACTTATCAAAGTAAGTATCGGTAATTAAACCACAAGAGAAAATTCTCCCAATATTCACACGTATAAACGCATTTTTCATACTATTACTCATATCACTAAATTTCATCTCTCACTAACCAGGCAATTTTAATTTGTAAATAACATTATTTAAACGTCAATTGTATTTTGGCATAAATTTATGCCAAATTGACTAGTATCATATAGTATCATATAGAAATATATATATATATATATAATATACATAATATGTACATATGGGTGTATATAATGTATATCATATAATGTATATCATATAATGTATATCATATAATGTATATCATATAA
>Ga0302300_1001705_pt1 | contig 12121 bp, 12 predicted proteins | sample III_Palsa_E1_1_FD_198756 | JGI IMG/M metagenome (GOLD analysis project Ga0302300, IMG submission 198756) | Peat permafrost microbial communities from Stordalen Mire near Abisko, Sweden - III_Palsa_E1_1 | ecosystem: Environmental > Terrestrial > Soil > Palsa > Peat permafrost | place: Sweden... | reverse complement strand
AATTACATATATGTGATATTATTATAACAAACAATAAGTATGTTAATATTGTAACATTATTTTCTATCCCTTGGTATATTTAAAATACAAAGATAACTTTCAACCCATAAAATTACATTCAACAACAAAATGTTAAGATAATATTACTATTTATATATTTGTAACATATACAAAATGTTGTACATAATGTAAGTTGTTTGTGTATTAAGTATACAAAAATACCTTATAGTTTATAACCATGTTAATAACAATATTAATAACAATATTAATAACAATATTAATAACAATATTAATAACAATATATTTGTACTGCTACCTTTGTTATGTTTATTTGCTTTGTATGCCAAGTATACAAAATATTTAATGTTTGCTATTTACTATTTATTATTTGGTATTTACAAGAATGTGTTGAATAGTAGTAGGTGAATAAGGTAGCTGGTGTCAAGTAATGAGTCGTTAAAGTTGTAGTTTAAATTCTTCTTAGCCAATTCCATGATGGTAATACCATTACGGTTGATCTTTTGCAGGGAAAAGCTAGGGTTGTAAGATCTGAGCATACGCAGGATACCAATGGAATTCTTCTTGCTTGACTGGTCACAAACTAGATGGAAAATAGTATTATTATTAACACCGTATGTTTTGTCCCAATCAATTCTACCTGTTTCAGCAAACAGTTTGAACATACTACTGTTAACAAACAAACACACAATGTAAGGTGTTAAGTGCGTATTAGCATGATCAGAATACATTGTTACATTAATGTCAACAGCAGGATCGGCAGTTAAGATCTTAACCGCTTCAACATCATTGTTCATGACAGCTATATGTATGGGTGTTAAGCATTCATGCGGGACAGCATTAACATTAATCTTGTCATTGGTCATCAGTAGTCTCATCATATCATGTCTCCTATTTTCAACACACCATATGAATGGTGTCATGTGGTCGTTATTGACCACATTAACATTGGTGTTGTTATATTGCATCAACACACTTACCGTCTCAAAGGCATTACTCTTAACTGCGTAAAAAAACAATGTATCACCATCTTCTGATATCCTCTCATTTAAAATTGTACCATATTCTGGTTCCTCCCTGAGGAGTCTTTCAACGTTCTTGTAGTTGTTCCTTTTGCAAGAGTTAACAATTTCCATTTGTTATTTACTTTGTTTACTTGATAATTATAACAACAAACATATTTTAATATCAAATTTTAACCATTACTACTGTCAACTTGTCAAACATAATTATAATCTGTTAGTGTTCAAACACCACATAATGTAATTAACAGTACTAATAATTTTGTTCCTATCAATACATTGTTTAACATTTACTTATATAGCTACACTTCAAGTAATACATGTTGTTATGTGTTATACATGTTAAGATTCAAACATAATTATATTTATGACTATGACATGTATCATGTAATGTTTACTATACGTATTACTTCAAGTAATGTGTTTTGTTACAGGTTGTTACAGGTTGTTACCTATTGAGGATGAAGGAAGACATATGTATCAATGAAATGGGTGTTTATTGTTTAACACCATAAACGTAATGTTTTTTGTTGATAACGTTACCATCTATGTCATAATATTTCCATGGACCATCTTTCCCGTAGAAATAATTACCTTCCTTCCTAAGGGTATGAGTTAAGTTGTCATACCAGTATTTCCAGTTACCATGTTGTCTGCCATCAAGCATTCTACCCTCAGACTTAAGATTATGCTGTGAATTGTCGTACCATGCTCTTTGCATTCCACACTCATAACCATACATGTAATAACATTCTTGTTTGAGCAAACCAATGCATTCACCATCTTTATTGTATATGTCCTCTATGATATTCTTACCAGATACACAATTTACAATATCAACGTTGTGTGCATTATCTACACCAATAGTACTGTGTATGTCATACCATGTTATTGACACGCCATGTTGCTTACCAACTGAATACTCATTTTCACTATGTAATGTATGTTTAGTATTGTTGTACCATGATTTCCACAGTCCATCTTTTACACCAGAGACCAGATTGCCAGATTCCATAATAATCTGGTCTGGGGTATCATAATACATAGTCCAAATTCCAGTTCTCTTATCATTGATAATGCACCCTTCATGGTGGGTATTACCACTGTTATAATAGTGGATTTCATAGGTAATTTCCGACTGCTGTTTTACACCATGAATACAATGATATATTGTTACTACCTGTCTACCTTTAATAATATTATCGTCAACATGAATCTTGTTATCCTGGTAATCACCACAATCTTGTTTATGTTTATTATTGTTCCACTGTTTCACAAATTTTATATCCCTGATATGAGTGATTGGTAGTTTGTCATAGTCACAATGAAGTAGAATTTCCCACTCTAATTGACTATTAACATTATCCACTAGGGAAGACATATTCTTCCAATTACTAAACAGCTGTTTTAACAAGTACTTAAAATACATATCATCAACAACATAAGTAGACAGTTCAAAACATGTCTTAAGATAACACATGCCAGCTATGGTCTTTTCACTCCCGTTTGCATAATCAATGTAATTGGAAATCACATCACAATACTTATCAGGTATATCAACAATAATGTTGTTGTCTTGCAAGTCTGTTACTAAACTTTTAATGTACTCTGAACCCAACATTATATTAGTATTAACCTCTACCAACTTACCACTAATGTTAAACTGCATTTCCCCCTATTGTTTAGTCACAATATCATTTTTAACTGTAACTAAGTTACTATACTAATCTTGTGGTTGCATTATTAACATTAATGTACATATAATCATTTGAAAGAGGAAGAACAATAAGAAGAAAAGACAGAATAAGAAAACATTGTGTTAAATGTAAAAATAATATAATCTTAAACTAAAGGTACATAATTATAAAAGTATATGAATGAAAGTAACTAAACATTATTGTGTAATGTAATTGTTTAGTATGGCCATGTAACATGTCATGTTAATAACAACATATTAATGTGTTACCTATTACATATAATATGAACTAATGTTACACTTGTTAATTATTGACGCACAATTATAATGGTTAACATGCAGTAAGGTTAATATGTAATAAAATCTACTTGTTGTGATGATTGTTGTATTTGGGATACAACAAACTGTAAAATACAATGATAATAATTTGGAAATAATAAGTGTTGTATGTCTAACTGTAAAAACAAGCACACTATGGGTGAACTTCTACATATGTGATTTTAAAGTCATAGATAGACAAAAGAAATATGGGTCGTAATAAACCAAAGGTAAATCTGAGGGAGAAGAGATGTACTAGACGAATAACATTGGATTTAGGATCATCTGGTGGTTTGAAAATAGTAACGGTCAATCATAGATCTGGTCTTTTGTATGATGTAGCTAGTAGCTAGTAGAAATGATTGTAATCCAGACTGTATTTTACCATTTCCATCTCATTTTACAGATACAGTTGTAATTAATAATTACATATCTTTCCTCAGTGAAGGAGAAGAAGAAGGAGAGAAAAGGAAGGGAAGGAAGAAACCAAACAAAAGAAAGGCAAAAGATGGACATTAACAGTGATAACATTGTAGACATTTTTAATACTTCTTTCATGATGATAACTTGTTTGACTTTCTCATTAAACTGTTGTTGGATTCATTTATAAATTTATCTCCAGATGTGTTTGAATATGTGGATGATGATGATATGTCTACTAGTAGATATATTAATGTGTCGGTCCATATGATATATGTTACCCCAAAACTTTATTGAAGATACAACTTTACAACGAATATGGTTAAATAAAAACCTTGGTAAATGTATAACGTTGGACCCGACAACCAAGCATAACTGTCAAATAATAAGGAAGCCTGGTTTTCGAAAACAAGTTATGGTGTTGAGTAAAAATATGTATACAAACTTATTAACTATCGCTAATACATATGAATATTACTATCCAAGCTGGAAACTAAAATGTGCTACTGAGATCAAAATACATTATGATGTCAATCATAAGGTTATAAGTACTAACAAAACGGAAAGCCTTTGGTATAATAATGGTAACTTTCGACATTCACATCGATACTTAAACGATCAAAGTCATGATTGATGGAAAGAGTACTGTTCGGGTGGAGGCATAAAATCATCAAATTAATACTCAAATGGTATTCGTGTACGAAACAGTAAAAGTTATACCAGGAGATAAAACACATCCAACTATATATATATATATATATAAAATATATATAGAATGTATAGTATTATTTATATCTCAGAGATATAAAATTACACAATGATAAACATGTTTATAGTAATTTGTAATTGGTAGACCAGTTCACACTTATAAATATACGACGACAACGACAATTACAGTTATGTAAATAAATAATGTTATGTAATAGTATTATATAAAAAATATTATACTAGTCAACCAAACCAGTTAATTACATCAAATGTTTATACTTTTGTACTCCTAGAATACAAATGTTATAATTACTATAATGTTTAATAGGATAATGTTATGATAATCTTATTTATTCTCTTGTCATACAACACATTAATTATGTAGTGTTTTGTCACAGCAGACAGTTATTATTACACAACCATATTTTCTGTCAGGTAGTAAGTATTTTGTATTCTGGGAATACAAATAATACAAGGTTATTACGAATAACCAATAAATTAAACTTTGTTGTTTGTGATGAGTATAACCTTATTTATTTAACATATATATATATGTTTTGGTTAGTTAACAATTATAATGTTTTAATGAGTTTGGTCTTCTTGGTAACTGGTAGTTTGTGGTTGTGAGGGACATATCCCAGTTCAGTAAAGAATAAAGGTAAGTTGTTTTTAACTCGATATTCGAAACAATCTTGGTAATTGTAAACACCATATTGATGGTAGGCAACCATGGTTTTAACTCCTTTAGCTTTGGCTAAAACATGGATAATGTCAAACAGTGTGCGGTGAAAGTCTGTTAGGCTACCATCTTTTAACATGAACATCTGATGACCAAATAGACAGTAGTGATCAACAACTGTGGCTTGTGAGCTGTAACTGTCGATCTCAAAACCAACACTTACAACGTGATATGGTAAATTGACATCATGTAACATAACCCTGTCACCAATAAGGGAACATTCATACATCTTATCCTCACCTAAGGCAAATTTATAGCTGTCATACACTTTGGTACGCCACCAAGGATCATCATTGATAACGGGTTTGGGGTTTTTAATCCACTCAACCATAAGCTCCAATTGACCAACATCCATGTTGTTATTTCAACCTCCTCTTCTATTTCTATAAATAAAATATCAACATTTACATTTAACATGTTATAACATTACATTGTTCTATTTATTAGAAGATACACATTTCAATTCAATATTGTAACATGTTAAATGTTATAACATATTAAGTGTAAATGTTATAACATATTACATGTAAAAGTGAAATTTATAAGTATTTTGACAGTTGGGAACTTTTGTGTCAAAGATTATAATAATTAACATGAACTCTTTACTAGATGAATTAAAGTCTTGTCTTGTTGACACGTTGACCGGTTCACAGTATGATGGAGACAAGGTGTGGTCTGTATACCAGAAGATGGCTGATAAGGTTGGATTGAGTGAGTATGGTCAAAGAATGACTGAGTCATCAAAATGGGAGGGTGAGTATTATAGGGAAAAACAGATGGATAATAGGTCTTATTCTCCCTATTCAGCACCAAATACTAAATACTCAGATGAGCAGTTGACTGAGTTCAAGCAACGTATTGATAGGGTGCAAGTAGCAGGTGAGGGTGTACTATTCCATGTTCCCCATCCTTACTATCGTGACCTGTTGAGGAATTACGCAACTGGTTATGGTTTACAATCATGGTCATACCTGGATCACAATAAGGAAATAGAACGAGATAACTCACTCATCTACCATTATGAATGTAAGCAAACGACACCTCTTGACATGTTCTTCTGGCATGATGACTGGGGAACGATGGGTGGTTATATGGGTTGCTATTCCACCTGTCCAAAGTGTCATGAGCGCATTCACACTGACTACATTAAAGGTGGTTCTGACTTTGACCCCACTGATGAATTAGCCTATAAGATTGTACAAGGAAAGAATACCTTATTCATTGGTACACAACAACAAGTTGAACAACATAAACTCGACATTAGTAAGAAAGGAAAAGACTGGAATCGGGAGCAGGTGAGGAAGAGGAAGGAGCTTAAGGCACTCCAATCAACCTGAACAACTAAAATAAAAGACAAAAAGAATTAACACAATAAACATCTATTCATTCAATTATCCACTTACATCACTTACTCATTTACTCATTTACTCACTTACATCACTGTGATGTAAAAGTATAAACATTGTATTGTAAGCTGCAACAATAATGTTATCAATATGACAGTTATCATACATTTAACACCAATTCTTATCCCGGCTACTGTAATACTTAAATTGTTTATCTATTTATTTTTGTTACATCTATCCATGTTAATAATGTAATGTTATTAATACATGTAGATTATATTAATATTAAAGGTAAACATTATAATGTATGTATGATTTAATATGTCTCATATCATAAAGTTGTTGACAATATCAATGTGTAATTATGAAGTCATGGTATAACTAATAGTATATATATATATATTTAACATATAATATGTGTTAATACCGTAATTTTTTAGTAAATTAATTAATAGTATATTATATACTATTATAATGATTAATATTTATATACATATATTTGATTTATACTGTTTAAGATAGTATAATAATTATACTATGACCAAGATTTGTAATAATATTTTTAATGGTGTGGGAAGACAAGTATTTAGTATTAATATCACTGAGATGTATGTATATCTGCACTATATTTATTTACTTACTCATATTTAACATACACATATTAATGTATAGGCTAGACTTAAACAACATTACACTGAATTGTTAGATGGATAAAATAATGTGTATGTTTGAAGACGACAAAAACACATACACATTATATTAGTATAATTACATAATGTTTGTGGTTGATTAAAAACACAGATGGCATGTATTTAAACTAATAATTATATTAGTTTAAATATGTGATATGGAATAATACTGTGATTATGCTAGTTTAAATACATGTTATCTGTGTTTTTAATCAACCACAAAAATTATGTAATTATACTAATATAATTATTGACTGACCTTTAGTATACCAGAAAGAAGAAATAGATAGATATGCTAAATAAATAAATAAACATACTCCGAGAGAGAGAGAAAGTTGTAATATATAATTACAATTATTATACTAAACATTATATAAATCGGTTGTAATTAATTAATTCAATGAATATATGTCATGATGACATATAACCTATAATTTGTAATTGGGATAATGAGGGGAGGGAGGAGGTGTGATGTAGTTTCATTAGCTGTAGATGCTTGTAATTAATATTGTTTGTATGTCAAAATAATTGTATGTTTTGACATACAATTGTTTTTCTATGAGATGTTGTTATGATGATATGGAATTATTATGTTTGTAATAACAGTAATGTTAATGAAGGGTTAAACGTAGTAGTTAATAGCAGTTTCAATCAATGCTAAGACTGTAATGGTCATCGTGACTTGTTGTGTGTGTTCAACCCTGTCAAGACTGTTAATTCGGAATAGCATAATCTTATTATTATCATACACTGTGGGGTTAATTGTTTTTCTAGATGACAGGTCATACACACTCAAAACACCCATATTTTTAAGTGACATTGGAGCTTGAGCGGAGTAACCGATTGTTTTTGGATTGTCCTCAACAGTATACTCATAAGTGCCATCTCTACCACTAAAGTCTACAATCTTAACAAATAGTAAATTATCATACAACTTGTCATTGATATGTGCTGTTTCAAATGTATAATTGTTCATTGCATTATTAATGGTCACAATATCAGTTGGAGATGCAAACTTGTAACCATTGTCTACTGCTGTTACCATGTCGGAATAAAAGGTAATCTTATCAAAGGAAATAAGATTGGGACTAAAGATCATACTCTCAATGTGTCTAAACCCCATATTACCAGTATGTCTTTTATATTCCCTCTCACAGTATGTCGATACAGTAAGTGACAAAAATATCATCAATACAATAAAGCCGATACTATTACAAATAAACTTCGAACTACACATTCTTTTACCAAAAACGTCTAATAAACATAAAAGTTCATTTTACAACTCATGTGGTGTAACTCATATACTATAGCATTTTAACAATAATAATATTAACAGTAAAATGTATACACTGTTAATATTATTATTATTGTTATTTAACGTGTATTGTATACCATATCCCACTTTACTCTACATCACTCATTAAATGGTAATATTGTTAGTGTTTATTAATAATATTATTTATGTTATTAATATTCAATACATGTAATCTATACATATATTATTTTAAAGTAGCAATAAATACATTATTGTTAGTACACTAACACAATAAGTAATTATAATTCTTATATTCTTATATACTTATAATAAAATATCTAACGGTTAGATATTAATTACTCTCTAATTCAAAATGTGTAAAAATACATGTTGATACTACACAGTGTTTAAATTTACCAATCATGAAAAAACTCAAACATGTGTTCTTTTAACAGGTTATAACCAAGCATGAGATTGTAGAAGAAAGGAGAGGGATAGGGGAATAGGGTTCATAAACTCAGTAACATAATATTATATTAGATGCAAAAATAGTAACTTATTAATTATGTAATTATATTTTCTTTGTTACATTATCACAATACTTATCTATGAATAAAATTATCTGATGTAAATAAACCCATTATAACAAACAATATTATATTTGTTTAAACAATATAATTATGTTCTTTGTATAATAATAATAATAATAATAATAATAATAATAATAATAATAATAATAATAATATAAAGAGAATATAGTTTATGTTTCGTATTTTATGTATTTTGTATATTTTTTGTATCTGAGAGATACAAAGTTATTATTTACTGACCTGAACTATGTTTAAGTTTATAGATATTACAATTTTCTAAATATAAGATTATTTACAAAGGTATGTAAAATACCAATCTTTGAATCTGTGAACTACTGATTTGACATATGAACTGTCGTGATTACAGGTGTTTACAGGTTTCACTAATTGTATGAGTGAAACCTGTAAACCCCAAAGTTAGAGTTAAGTTGGTAATCTTCAAATAATCAAGGAAGTCAACTGGAATGTTAATATACGTGTCTCTTTCTCTTTTGTGATTGTGCACTTGACATGTAAGTAACTGGTCTTGATAGTAAGTGTTGAGTATATATCAACTTACACCCATAAGGTAACAAATCAATAACCAAATGTTTCATGATACTCAAATGTTCAACTGTCATGCGTATCTTGGGAAGCCGTTGTAGTAATTGTAAACCTAAGCATGTTAATATTACTTTGTTTTCCATCACCATTATTAATGGCTGGAAATTGTTTAAAATAAGTAACATAGTCAGAGTGTATAGATTTACTACAACCAAGATTAGTGGTAGTAGTGGTAGTAGTATTTGCTATCATTGTCATATTGATCCGAGTGAGAAGAGTGAATGGAGTATAATCTCAAAATGAGATTGAAATACTCTATTGTTGAGATGATCTTTTATCATTATATCGACAATAATACATATGTCATAATAAATTATAATATTATATCTATCATATAGATTACAATAATTACAATCATGATTGTTGTCGTAATTGTTATTGTAACAAAATATACATATAACAAATTTAATATTTGTAACCGAGTTATAATAGTAGTCTAATTTTGTCATGTTCAACATGACAATTTTATTTAGTAGTATAAATGTTATAACCTATTTATGTTTACTCTCACTCTCCTTCACAAGGGTAAGCATATGGGATAGTGCATTACCGGACAACATTTTGTATGCATTTCGTTCTGGTGCAACAAAACTTAACTCTAGTAAGGCATCTCTCAACTCATCCTTGTTACCAGATTTGCAAGTTCTATCGGTGTATGGGTACTTCATCTTGTGAATAGTATCTGTGATACTGGCACCTTTAGATTTGAGAGGACGACTTCTAATCATATCAATGAAGAGTCTAATTACACCAATATCAAGTGTACTATAATCAATATAATTGAGCACAATACATGATAGTTCGTCATCCTTTAATTCTTTAAGTGGAGCGTTTGCAGTTGCATTCAAAAGTTCAAAAACAATCAAAGGTAACGATCCTGCGACATTACGGTCCCTATATAATGTCTTTTCAACAGTATATGAATCCATATTATCTCCATTATCATAAGTGTCGGCTAGCAGTTGAGTATACTGATTATGATCCAAATACGTAATTTGTTTTTCGCCTGTTTCACTAACAAAAGTACATGTATACTTCATCGTGTATCCACTCAAAACACCATATTCCATAAATGCCTCATAAACAGGCAGCTCTGCTAAATCAGCAACCTTGTATCCATCCCCTGTCCATCAATTTCGTTCTTTTTCCTATCTGAAACCCGCTTCATCTCCTTGTTAAGAATTACTTTATTCATTAAACACGTACGAAAGAATTTCACCACTATTAGTAGTATTTAACAATCAGATTATTAACTGTCTAGCCATCAACATCTTTTCGCATATTGTTTTATAATATAACTATTTTTAGTTATGTGTATTATTAACAATATATGTGAGGTTGAAATAAATAAAGGAATACACAGATATACATCCAAATTACAATATTAATAACAATATATGCATACTCCTTAAACAAGGTAACCCTTTAATGTTACAAAGTATATGTTAATGTTTTAGTCTTTGACATGATACTATCACACATTTAACAGAATATGCACATCCTTGGGATGTGAAAGGGTGATATGTTCAGACTATTTGAGGGTTAATGTATTTGTCACAACCAGCAGCATGACGTAGGGTGGTAATGTTCCTTTTCTTCCAATCATTACCTGTTGCCTTCTCAGACATGAAGTAGATGTCACCATGTTCAAGAGTAAAGGTTAGTGGATTACCAACTTTGGCACCTCCAGAGTACCATTGGAATACTAATGGCATCGTGGCACCGAGACGAATACCAATAACCTTCTTCCTCTCTGTGTCACCATGATAACCAATACCACACTTGGTAACATCATAATAGTAATTACCTTCAGCAACTAGGTCATTAGCTTTATGTGGTAACAGGTCATTCATAACATCCATAATGGACGATAATATTGGTGTGGATAATAAAGAAATTATCCGACCCTTACCGTTTTCGTAATTTGGCTCCTGAGCTATCGGACCGAAACATAAGTTGTGACGAGCATGCTTGTTTACCACTCTACCATACATTAAAGCTTTACTGTCCCAAGGTAATTCTGTCATCTCGTGATATAAATCATTAGGGTCACAGTACTTGTTGACACCTGATTTTAATATTAATACGTAAGCAGGGTCTGGTTTGTACTTCGGCTCGCAATGCTCTGACAAGTTAATTAATTCATAGTCATCATTATCATACTTATTAATTACCTGAACCATATCTTCATAAGTAAAACCACACTTACTTAGGGTACCAATTTTCTGCATACCAACATGATTTTCTGCCTGGTCACCTAAGGTAATGGTAATTGTACTTTTACATCCCAACATGATTTATACCTTTGATTCACATACCCAAATCACAACTATATGATATTAATCACTATTAACAATCACAATTAAACTTATTGTGATGAATATAGTATTTTCCTAACTATCAATAGAGATTGTATTAGTATAGATAAATAATTGTAAAGACAATTACATAATGTCTGTGGTATTTTGCCTAGCGCTTGTCACTGCGTTTGTCGCTTGTCGCAGTTTGCTGCTTGTGATCCTGTTTGTAAAGCGCAGCTAACCTTCGGTAAACCTTAGGTTTACAAGTAGTTCACAACCGCTTACACAGATGGCATGTAATTATACTTGTATTGTTACAATAAATAGAGTACATTTACTCAAATTAGTAGTTATACTAACAACTGTTTGTTCATTACACGTATAATTACATGCCATCTGTGTAAGCGGTTGTGAACT
>Ga0302300_1001703_pt1 | contig 12124 bp, 9 predicted proteins | sample III_Palsa_E1_1_FD_198756 | JGI IMG/M metagenome (GOLD analysis project Ga0302300, IMG submission 198756) | Peat permafrost microbial communities from Stordalen Mire near Abisko, Sweden - III_Palsa_E1_1 | ecosystem: Environmental > Terrestrial > Soil > Palsa > Peat permafrost | place: Sweden... | reverse complement strand
AGAGGGAGAGGGGGGAACAGCTGGATAATACATGGGGTTTGACACTAAAATTCAGGTCGGATGTCATGAGTTCTGGATTACACACCTCATACATCTCAAACAAAATGTTTGGTGCAACGACTGTCACTTCCGCAAGTCAGAGAATATGTGTAAGAATATACTTGAGCGACTAACCGGACATAAGTTCATTAAGGCATGGTTTAAGGATCTTGGTTAATCCCAAAACTGGTCGCCTGCTACAGTTGGATGGTTATTGTGAAATCTTGAGTTGTTTTTTTTTGAATATCAAGATGTATAACATTACAAACCTTGCCCATTCTTCCACGGTAATGATATTACCAAGTTTGAGTCTCAACAGTACAGAGATGAGATCAAGAGACAGAAATGTAAGGACGACAATATTCCATTGTTGGAAATTCCATTGTTGGAAATTCCATTGTTAGAAATTCCATTGTTAGAAATTCCATATACCATGAACACTGACAAGAAGAAGTTTAACTTCATTGTCAACTCTCTTCGCGTCAACAACATTTCCCATGATACAACTGTCAAAAACTTATTTTATGATAATACTATTATTGATGAGATTGTAGAGGAATAAAAGCCTCAAAATATTAACATTAATTATAAATAAAATATATTAATAAATATGACTACGATTATTATTAATAAAATAAAGAGAAGTTTATAAAAGTTTATTATTAAAAATACACTAATTTCTCTGACTAAAAATGTCCTCCTCTGTGCCATCAGATCTGCAGGGCGTTATGACGGACATACAATTTGCGAGTGGATTAATAGCGAACCATCATTTAAATAGTAAGGCTAAAACTTACGATCGTAAATGGTTATTTAATGCTGTGGTACGCTATTGTCAAGGTGATAGTCGAAAAGAAACTCTTGAATATTTAGATGGAATATTACAAAAAGTAAACGAATGCTCAGAACGTTATCCTGATCGTTGTTTATTTTTAGCTGATGAAATATTACGTCTTCATCAAACCTGTCAACGACTCATTGACTTTTATGGTGAAGCTGATGATCCATACACATGTTCCAAATTATATGTGTTTCGTCGTAAGATTAATGAAACAAGTAAAACTTTGAAAGAAAGAAGTTTATTACCACAAGCTACTATTCCGATTATTAAATCACCCACGAACGCACCTGCTGACTTAATGTCAGCCAGTCTTCCAAACCAACTATCAGTCAGTCCAGATATTGACAAGTTTGGTACACCTCAAGGCGAGGGGATTAAGTATCCAGAGTCTCATTCCTTACGAAACGAATAAAATTAATATTAGGCGACCTAATACTATTACTATTTATACTGTTTGTTAATTCGTGACTAAAAAGTACACATTTTTCACAACAATTATTAGTGTAATTATCACATGGTGATTATACATAAGTATATTTATAGTAAATATTTTATTTTTAACCATTAAAAATAATGTCGGTGTTGGTATCAGCGTTAATGAGAACAGAGAGTATGGATACATCTGTATTGGTGATAGATATGTTGTCTAATTCTTTGGCACAACGGTTTTTAGATGCTAAATTGGAATCTGTTGAAATAGACCGTGATGATAATATAGTAACATTGAGGAATATTAAGTTTACCAATGTTCCTTCTATGTGTGAAATGACAATTAATTCTGTACTGACTAGTCATGAACTGGCACCCATTTTAGCTGAAGCAGTATGTCCATCACTTCAGGCTCTTGTTAACTTGTTACTGTTAAGATCAGATGAACTATTCCTAGATGAGGTTAAAGACATTCTTGATGATATGACACCATCATTCTTAATATCTTATATTAACATTACCCCTTACCCAGATCGTCTTCAAGACCGACTGTATGACATGCTTAAAGTTTTTAAGGGTGATCCAATTGTTACTCCTTTTATCATTGAACTTGGTAACACTGTCATCATCGATGAACAGAAACAAATACCTGAAGTTAAAATTATCAGAACAACACGAACTATTCAACCCACATTACAACCCTTATTGACACCAAACCCACCTTTACCCTCCTCTGTCACTGTCATAAAAACTACAACTAGTAATCGTGATAACGGTCAACTACTCAACAATAATAACGTTAGTCGCAGTAGGAGTAATCGTACTGATAGTCGTAGTGGCAGTCGTAGTAACCGTACTGTACTATTTGAAGAAGAGGAGGAACTTATCAGTGATGATGGTCGTGTAATTTTACGTGAACAAGATCAGTTCATTGGTGATGGCGGTCGTACTGAAAGGGTAAGTTTTAATACTCGGGGTCGGCAACAATCACAGCCAACTACTGTGACTAGAACGACATCACCATCACGTGGTACTACTACCACCAGAACCGTAACAACGGTTGAACCACCCCTTCCTTTAGTATCTTCCCCATCTTCATCCTCCTCCTCTTTATCCTCAAGATCATCCAGGTCATCTAGATCTCGTTCATCAAACTCTTATCCACGAACAGAATCACGAGGTATAAATGATTTTAGTAATTTATCTTCCAGTCGTAGTAGTCATAGCCAAACTCGATACTCAAGTGACTTTGGTGGCCTATAATAATAACTTATTGCAAAATTTATAAGAGAACGAGATAGAGAGAGATAAAGAGAAAGTATGTAATGTTTTACAAACAGATAAAGATTATATAACTTATAGTTATATATAGTACAATATAATATTGTTGGTGGATGCAAATTCATGTAGAAGTATATATATACACGTACACATACACATACACATTCACGTACATGTACACGTACAATATTAATCATGGTATATTATTATTAATATGAATTATATAACATAATTTATTATTATTATATAAAATATTGTTATAAAATATAATGTCATACCCATTTCTTGATCAAACTGTATTAATGTCGGCTCCACTTAAAAGTAAGGATAATAGTGGTAGTAATAATAGTGGTAGTAATAATAGTGGTAATAGTGGTAGTAATAGTGGGGTAAATGAGAATATAGGTGTGGATTTGAATGCTTTTAAGCAAACAACAATTGTTATACCAAAAAGTAACCTTCCCATATCTTGGTTATATGTTCGTTACCCAATACTACAAGTTTTGTTTCCTTACAATATTCCTCATGTTAAGTTTACGCTTGCTGATATTATTAAGAATTACGATTTGCAAGTTATGGGTGCCATAGCATCAGTTAATGATGAATCCAGCGAACCAAATACTGTAATACAGTACATACATGGTAATTTTACTGTTACAACAGTATCTGACATATTACCACCTAAAATTTTAAATAATAAAAATAAACCTTCTATCACCAAAAGTGTTAATTTTAGTAACAATGAGGTTGTTAATCAACAGCACACCGTGGTAACAGGAACAGCGATTTATGACGTTCAATCATCAGATAACTACTTAGATGGACAATATATTATTATGTATTATGATACACATAATAAACAACATGATAAGGGTGGTTTAGTTTGTAACTTTGACACTGGTGTGGTGAGTGGTTATGTTTTAAATATTGTACCGTATTATTACGATATATGTGTTGATGAGTATGACGAAGATGGATACATATTGAGTGAAAATGTGTATGAATTACAAAGTCTCACATTGATTGATGACATGCTTGATAACATGTCATCAGCAATTAACCTCATTAATGACATCGATGAATCCAAAATCATCAAAGGTAGTATTTACAAGTATGATGCCAATGGTGGAATCATCAAGACGGTCGTAATTGCTAATAATAATGATAATGATGATAACAATAATAATAGTGGTGAGACAAAAATTACGGTATACATAAAACCATATAACGAGTATACAGCAGGATGTAAATTACGAGTGGTCGTCAATGAAAACTATAATTTTATACAAGAACAGACTATACTTGATATCTTCGACGAACCCCTAATTGAGAGGACATACCGATTTTCCTTTAATAAGAACAATAAGAATATTAAAGAGAGTAAGGAAAGAGATGAGCCAAAACCAGATATGAAGAGCGATTTCGGTTATCTTGGTAAAATACAATCTTTTGGTATTAACTCTCAATATGACCAGTTTTTAGTACCTGAACTCAATCAACAGTCATTACAAACTGTTAGTAACAATGGTATTATTAACATTACATATACACCCACAGGTGGTATTGACACTCTACTTGTTCGTGATCAAACTGGTGGTGAAGTTCTCAGATACCCAAATTAACATCTCTTCCTCATTCCTTCTTCTTATCCTTTTTATTTCTATTCCTATTATTTTCTTTCTTCTTCCACATATATGTACATATTCCTACTATTACTATTAAATAAAATATTATATTTATTGTTATATTTTATATATCATAATTGATAATGTTATTAGATTAACAATGGTGTTGGTTGTAACCAACAATAATCATTACTATAATGTATAGTAATCGTGTACCTAAAACATTGTAAACTAAAAAGATATATGAGTAATTAACTACCTTAATTATAGTTACGATATCTAACATTGCATGTAAGTATGTTTAACATACTTAACTTCACTATTTTTTGAAACATTTAACCTTATTAAGATGGTTATGGTTAAACCATAATCATATGTTATCTTTGTTATTTATATGTTTATCTATCCAATTAAAAGATATTATAATATCTTTGTTATAAATAATTTTATTTAAGTATCTCTATTATTTAAATAATATATTACCTAATATATGAGATGGTTGATAACATAGATTATTGTTATTTGAATAAGTAATATTAGAATAAGTATATATAATATATATATATATATACACTGGAACTAGTTTAATTTAATGGCAACCATATAAAATCTTAACCAACATTGTGTTGGTTATTTAACATGAATATTAATGTATAGTATACTAAATAATCTTTGACATAGTTTGACATAGTTTGACATATTTTGATATATTTTGTTTAGTTGGTTAATGTTTGGTTACATGATAAACCAAGTAATATAGGTATAATTTAACATAGTTTGAAACATGTTGATTATATTTAACAATATTTAAAGTAGGTAATGATATTTAAATGTATCCATCATACTTTAGTAATCACATGAATAAATTAATATAGTCTTATTTCTTGTTTTTATCCTAGAATAATTTATCCAATGAATATAGTTGTTAGTCATTAGTAATTATGTGTGGATAGAGACGTTTATCACGGACTACCTTTTCCGCTTTTCCACTTCGTTTAGCACAGCTTACCTTCGGTTTATCGCTTATCGGTTTACGCAGATATCCATGTATTAATAATAGTACATATATTATGAACAAAAAAAAGAGAGAAGAGAAAATAAAGATATAAAAAAACGAAGTTAAACAATAAGAGGGAAGTTGATAATTGTATGTAAGAAGAGGATGGTGGATATGGAGAGTGATAGGAATATGGAGAGTGATAGGGATATGGAGAGGAAGGAGGAGGGAGAAACATGGATTAATTAACTTAATTAATTAAAAGAGATTTGTAATATAAGTAAAATATTTTTTATATCCTAATAAAAAAGTATTATGGAGATCGAGCAATTACCATTTGAGTGGGACAATTTACCTCTTGAATTACAAACACAAATTGTTACACAAATGGTACCCAGTACGGCATCTAGGTTGGGTAGTACATCTAGGAGTAATCGTGATTTGATTACAACTCTTAGCACTGAGAAGGATTATATTAATGCCAATTTTAAGACTAAAGATGTAGTTATAATGGCTACTGATAAGCCACTATCATGGTTGTATAACTCATACCCACTACTTAAAGTTATCATTCCCCACTCAATTTTGGGTATAAAGAAAATTTTTAAGGAATACATATTACATTATGATTTTGTTATTACAGGTAACATCTTTATGAATGCACACATCAATGGTAAGTTTACAGCTATTTTCACTAATAAATATGGTACCGCAATTAAAATAACAGGTGACACAGTATTTAATCTAGCAACATCACGCAGTTATCTCATTGGTGATTATAATATTGAAGAGATGGTATTGCATAATAATAATAACAATGGAAACGATGAAGGTGATGAAGGTCATGAGGATAATCAACAGATAGTGTCAGGTTTGAAAGCAGTGTTTAGAAATGGTAAACCTTACAATTACATTGTTGGTATGAATACCGAAGAAGGTACAATTACATTACATAACATTAGTACTAACAATATTTATGTCTATTCTAGTAATGATATTAACAACAATAATATTATAACTGTGTATAATTCCTTGTCACCGTCACAATCACTTACTATTCCTTTATCCACTGAAGAGGGCAACAATGCACAGTTTCCTAACTTGTCATTGAAGGAGGAAACCGTGATATCTAAGGCATCTAATGATGTAACAGTGGAGACATTAAAGGAGAAACAAAACGGTAAATTGGTCACCACACAAGTAACATATTATCAACCAAATCCAGGATATGAAGCTAGTGCTAAAATTAAATATGTGTATAATGGTTCTAATGTTATACGTAGTAGGTCAATACTTGATATTTATGATGAGCCTATTGTTGAAAAACGTTATGCTAATTTCACTCTATCATTCAAAACAGATCCTGACAACAAATATGGTTATTTAGGTTTCTTCCAAAGATTTGGATATAATGTTAATTATAGCTGGTGTTTAATTCCCGAACCCAATCAAATAAGTTTGAAACGTGTTACTGAAGCTGGTGTTCTAAAGGTTAACTATGGACCTATTGGTGATATTATCAGTATGACCATCATTGACTTATATGGACAACCCATTTTTACTTATCCTCAACAAATGGAACCTGAACAGGCCTTTCCTCAAGGTATTCAGGTACCAGCTGAATTACAACCGCATCAAAATAATTTTGAACACTTACTCGATGATGACATGTTTTAACATTCCAATATATTATTACTATCCCAGATAGTAACTAACTAACTTTATTAGTGATCGTGACAACAATAATAACAGCAATAACATTATCTATGTCACAACAAATATACTATTGCATACATGGATACATGCAATAGTATATTATGTTAATGTAACTATTTATAATTATGTTTATATTTATGTTTGTAGTTTGGATAAATTAGATATAATTGTAATAAAGAGTATACCCAATTGTCATATATGTTTTAATGGTATCAACCAAATTTTGTTCACCTGTAAAGTTAGAAATAACAACAATTTATCCTAATACCAATAAATATAGAATGGTTCTATATTAAAATAATAAGATTGCATTTATATTTACAATGTTACAAATATAAATACTATCTCTGTCCCTGCAAGTAAATTAAAAGTAAGTCATATTAATTATGTTAATATGTTTATTATTTTAATGTCAGAGTAAATCTGTCTCATCTGACAAAAAAGATGTAACAAGTATATTTTTTTGTAATGAATGTATAACTTTAATTTTAATATACAATGGTTGTATAACAAAATGGCAAATCTGTATGTATAATGTCTATATAAAATAGACAAGATTGTGTTATATCCTCATACAGTTTAATGTTTTGTAATGCATTAATGTCTATGAGTAATACATATTAGAAACAATAAAATATGTTAGGGTTACCAAGTATAGACAATATTGTGTTGAAAGTACAAAGTTCAAGCCAGTACATTACGAGGAGAGATAAGTTGTAATAATTGTATTAACTCATCTCAAATGAGTTAAAAGTACAAAACCAAATTGGCATGCTTGTGTTCACTTGATATACAATATATGATCATACACATTACATAATAAACAATCTTGGATTGTTTATTATGTAATTACTTTAGTTGGTAGAAGATTTACACCTTTAAAACATCTTCATTATATATATATTTTACTAGCATTACAATATTCAACATGTCATGAATATAATCTTGTGTTGTTTTATGTTGTGGAATTTTGTGTAGTATCTCGAAATTTCATAACACAAAATTTCATGATATATTCTTTCCTAGCCGGTTACAATTTTTATTATGTTGTTTATTATAAATTTAGAAGGTGGACATAAAAAATACACAAATAATTATATATGTACATATTACGTTGACGGAAGACAGTACACATAAAACATGTACATAAATTATGTAATATTTACAATGTTATTACATGCAACAATACTACTTGTGTTTTTACTATGTTTACAATCCTGTGATTGTAAAATTTACATACGTATAGTTACAAAATGTAACTATAATCTATATAAACACCAGAATATAGGTTATAATAAACAAGATATTAATATGTTTACGTACTTGGTTACCAATGAGTTGGTTAGTACCAAAAACTTTAACAACATCTAAAATATCTAACATAGTTTTATACAAAATTTATATTGTTATTGGTTATATTAAACATATGACACGTTCAATGGTATTAACAATAAAATGCAAACAACTGTTTTGGTATCCAACAATTTTAAACTGTAGATAAAAAGAGGAGAGAAGAGGAGAGGAGAGGAATAGAAGAATATATGTTCTGTTTTTGGGTTAGTTATTAATTGGTGTTGGTATAAAACAGCCTGTACATTATATACCTGTTGTTTCTATTCATGTTGAACTATTTGGTAATCCAAAACATTAATAAAACGGTACTATTCATAACATAATTAATGTAACAAATAGTACTGTTTGATTGTTGTTATTACATTAACTAGGATACAGTTGGAGATAGATGTAATGATGAACAGTTTACATTTTGTTGTCTGTTTAGTTTATAACTAACACATTTATTACAAGTTCCAACTAGTATTAACATTATGACATTACTATTTTTTGGTTTTGTTATTTTACCACTTTGATAACTTGGAGTCACCAATGATATTTATCCTCCACTTATTATATGAAAACATGTAATGTAATTTAATATTTTGTCTGTTCTTATGTTTGTCCTTATATTTGTCCTTTTGTATCACCCTTCTCCCCTCTCCCTCTTGTCCATTTATGTTATATTTAATATGCATACATTTTACCAATACAATGATTTTTTTATACGTAATGTTTACATTAATGTTTAATGGTATTATAATGTAAATTTAATCGTATCTTGTCATCTGGGTAGTACACATATGTTTAACATTGTTTTGTTATTGTAACACAAACTAATAAGTTATAATATCTACTTAGGAACAACTATCGTTGTCATTGTGAAGGGGGAGGAAGGGAGGAGGGAGGAGGGATTTCTTATAGGTATTATATTCTATTTTTAACATCTTGTTAATAACAAGACATTACTTAGAATAACATGTGTAAGAATCTATGTTTCCTGTCCTTCTCTATCTTTGTTTCCTTAAAGTAAATTAGTATCGTTACTATAATTGTTACTTCAAGTAACAATTTTAATATCATCCATATTGTTAATACTATGTATCTACTCCTCCCTCTCCCTCCCTCTCCCTTCATGGATAGTTTTATACCCAACACATGTTTATTTAACAACAAACTAAAATTTCTCTTACATGTAAAAGTAAACATAACAGGTATACACTCCATATAATGAGTATACAACACCAACTTATTATAGATTAGCTCCTATACTAATCCATATTATAGACATTACATATATTTAAATTATACAGGTTAAACAAATTTTAGTTTGTCTCACAAAAATATATTAGAGTTATACAATTATCTGTAAAAACAAAGATATTACCTATACTTGTAATTACCAATTCATATGTCCGTTGGTTTAACATATATAGAACAATTCTATACTTGATGTTGTCATGGTACCTCATCACCTGTAATTTATGTATGTTACACAATTTTGGTTTGTTTTAACAATAATATGTTAAACCATATATTATCTGTAAATTTAATGGTACACAACATCTATTGCTATATTGAGTATGCAACTATCTCATACTAAAATAAAGTTTATACATGCTGCTGTAAGGAGTATACTCGTTGTGTTTAATTTTACAGGTAATATATGGTTTAACACATTTTTGTTAAAAACAAACTAAAAATTATCTTACCTACATAATCTAGAATAATAATCTATGATAATAAGATACCATAACATCAGCAGATATAAAACCATATTTTATACTAAGTTAATATCTTATCTACTCATGTACTACTTGTAACAATCTTATACTTGTTTTTATATATTAGTTTACAAATAGTTATTGGTTTAACAAACATACGTATATCATTGAACAGAGATATGATGACGAGGTGATAGATAACAAACAACATGTACTTGTAAAAATAGGTATAGTGTTTTTACATCTGTGAAAACAAAATATACAACATTAATCTAGTATAGAGAACTATTATATACTTTTTTACTCATACCATAAGTAATGTGACTATAAGTTGATGTGATACCCCATCACTTGTAATGATTTGATGTCTGTGATATGTGCATTTGTGGTAACAAAGTTGTAGTAAATTACTTGTTTTATGATCGGAACATGCCTAACATGTTTCTTGTTTCTTATTTAATTCTTGTTGTTAATATGGTGTTGTTTGAAAGAGGTGTATATACTCCAGAATAGAGTTGTTTGAGGTGTTATTGGTTAATAATAGAAGGGAGAAGGAAGAAGAGGAACAAAGATAGGAGACAATAAGAGGGGAGGGAGGGTTGTGTTTGTTATACATTGTTACATCTGTCGGTCAACCAGTCAGCGAAAACAACAGGAAATCCTCCTTGCATAGTGCCAGGTACGGTTAACAGCTGTTCAGCGGTTAATAGTTCAACCTTGTCAATTTGTAATTTGAGTCGTGACTGTTGATTATTAGGAATGAGCCTGCGGTCAAATATTATATGATAGCCGCCTCGTGTTTCAGTTGAGAAGTAAACTACCATTTTACGTTGTTGACACCAATCAATAACTTGGTTAACAGTATCTACATCTTTGGTGTCAATGTCAACTTGTAAATAAAATGGCAACTCCTTATCTTTAAGTACACATTTGCTGATTTCGGATTTGAGTGTATTTTTGAGGTTAAACTTAATGGGTAATCTAGATTTACTACTCTCCTTTAACTCCTTAAAGTAACTGTCATACATGTTTTCAATCACTTGACAACTATCTCTAGGATTAAGAGTTGAATATACACTCAAACATTCGTTGGGTAAATTTTGTTTATTATCGTCAAGGTAGGCACCAATAGTTACTTCATACCGTTGAATGTACCTAGCCAACTCATCACCATCATGTGGCTGTCCCAATATTAAATGATTAAAGTGATAGGCTGATGTATGAATACTAGCACCGTATTTCTTCCTAGCAGACAAACATATTTGTTGTATACCAATGCCAATATCTATGTATACCAATTGTTGAAATCTTGCAATTTGACTTCTATCATGGATGAAATAGTAAGACATATTTGTTTACACACCATATATTACATATATTATTCAGTTGTCAACTATCGTTGCAACCTAAGATTTTTTTGTGCATAGTAATACCCCTCTCCTCCATCTCACCTCTCCTCACCTCCTTTCATATCAAATTATGGGAACTTGTATTACACACACATATATACATAAAAATTACAACGGTATATATCAATTCATGTTAAACAAGAATTATAATATTGTACGCATTACAGAAATAACCTTATCATTATAATGTATATATGAAATTATGGATACAAAAAACAAACATTGGATAGACAGAATAGGAAATACACTTAATGATGAGGAAGTAGGGAGAGATAGAGATGGGTTGAAGTCAGAGTAATATATATTAATATCCAAAACTAGGCGTAAATAAATTAAACAATTATGTTGTTTAAGAGATATGGTATTTATACTTATATATTTTAAATATGTTAAAAATAAAAATCATAATATACTTATCAAACTATATATTATATAAACATTTAATGTTTATAATTATAGGTAATAAAGTAAGAAATAATAAGGAGAGAAGGAGGGAAGGAGAGAGAAAAGGGTAAGATAACTTATATATCAAAACTACGATCAATTACACAAAATTTGTGTAAGTAAAACACCATCCACAGTGGTTGTGTAATTATACTAGTATATAATATTGATGTATGTATTCATTAATCTTAAATAATCACATGATTATTGTGGATGGTGTTTTGCTTACACAAATTTTATGTAATTGCATTAATATATGTGAGAAGAGCAAAAGGAGAAAAGGAGAA
>Ga0302300_1001702_pt1 | contig 12126 bp, 15 predicted proteins | sample III_Palsa_E1_1_FD_198756 | JGI IMG/M metagenome (GOLD analysis project Ga0302300, IMG submission 198756) | Peat permafrost microbial communities from Stordalen Mire near Abisko, Sweden - III_Palsa_E1_1 | ecosystem: Environmental > Terrestrial > Soil > Palsa > Peat permafrost | place: Sweden... | reverse complement strand
CCTTCTGCACGCCAGAGAAATTGCCTACGACGTGCATGAAGTTTTCTGCCGCTACGGGGCGCCCCATCTTGGTGAGAGGAGCCTCGTGCTCTGGGTGTACCGGCGCGGATATAGGGAAAGAACACTCGAACAGTCGATGGCGGTATGTGCGCAATCCGGGGAACATCGACCCGCAAAGCTCAATCGGATTTATGAGGGGCGCGCCGACGACATTCTCAATAGCCCAGGGAACACCGGAGGCTTTGAGCCGTTCACGGATCGGCCCCACTAAATCGGGGTGGTCATTTGAGCGGATACGCTGGGCGTTAGAATAAGCCTGGCACGGCGGCGAAGCCCATATAAAGTCAAAGCCTTCAAGCGAATGTCCGAGCGCGTCGGCTTGGTGAAACTCAAACGGATAATTCTTCTGGTGCTCAATATCCACACCGACAACCTCGAAGCCAGCACGATGCAAACCCATCGCAGCGCCGCCAGCACAACAAAATAAATCTAAGGCTTTGGGTTTCACGCAGGCTCCGGGCAATTTGTGAATACCGGAACAGCCCGGCGATGGCCCTTTATAATCCTTCGCTTGCAATCTGTCAAACGGTATTTGACGAGGTTAAACAAATGCGCTATGCTCGGTGCATGGAAAACCCAGAACAAGCCGTCCCCGACGCGCACCTAGGCATTCGCGTAGATGCAGACATGAAAGCCGCCATCGAGCGAGCCGCCAAAGCGGACGAGCGCACCGTAACGCAATGGGTAAAAATCGCCTTACGGAAGGCGCTCAAAAATGCCCGCTAATTTTGTCTACGTCATGCGATATGGAGAACGCCTCCACAAAATAGGATTTTCTGTTAGCCCTCTTGCTCGTCTGCGGGCGTTGCGCTTCCGTGATATGGAAATTGGTTTGATTCAATCATGGGAACGCCCGCACGGAGACGCCCAAATCATAGAACGGCTGGTACATCGAGCGTTAAAACCACACCGCGCGCCAGCTTATGGAACAACCGAGACATTCGCTGTCTCTGCTCACCGTGCCATTGCGGCAATCGAAAACGTGATTGCGGCGGTTGATGGTGAGAATGAACGCATCGCAAAACCAAGGCCAGATTTTCCTCAGCTTATAAGCCCTGCTGTGGTAGCATTTTTACCGATAAAAGGGTCAAAGCGAACCCGCGCTATTATGGAGCGCATGGTCATACATCCTGGGCACATTTTCGACGACAAGCTTTTCACAAAGAAGTTGCTGCGGACTGGTGACACCCTGATCATCGCCGCCAAGGAACTGCCATCGATGGCTGATTTTATCGAACGGAGGGGGGTTCATGTGCAGGTCATCTAACCCCGAATTGACCGGCAACCAGGCGGCCGAGCAGATCGGCGTCAGCCCCTCGACCGCATACCGGAAGCTCGGCTCGCGGGATCAACCAATTTTCGGAAGGAAGCCAAAGTAATGAGCGTTCCCGATTACGTGGTCGAAGCCATGGCGCTTGCGATTGCCAACAACGAGTTTGTTTTTTCGTCAGGTTTGGATGAGCAGTTGACAATGGAAGATTTAACTGAGGATGGGCAAGCCATGTATATGCGCCAAGCCCGCGCCGCCCTGGCCGTGATTGAGCGCCACCACACCATAACGGAGTCCTAGAAATGAGCAAACCGAAATCCACCGGCGCTGAACTAGCCGAACGCAGGAGAAAGTCAGCCGCCGCGCTTGCGGAATTTAACGCTCGCAAAGAGGTTGAAAAACGTGATCCTAAAGATGAACGAATTGCAGAACTTGAAGAGGCTTTGGATACTTCCATTGCGCTCTTGTGGGAGCATGTGCCAGGCATAGCCCCCCGAATAGAAGCCATTGAATCTGTAAGAGAAGGATCAGAGAAATGAGGGAGGAAGAGATCGAAAAGGCCGAACAAAATGCGCTCCGCATCATTCGGTCTATTATGGAGACGGCGCAGCGCCAGTGTCAGCCCTACTATGACCTTCTAGCTAAGATCGACGCCGCGCGTCCCCAGAAATGGTTTATTCCCGGCCCCAATTTTGGCAATCCAGCCGCCGATTTTGTCGGTGAACCGCTTCCCGGAAGCATCTCTGAATTGCTGGCCCGCGGGAACGCGCAACCGTGACCCGCACCACAATAACCCCGTTGCAACCGTCATCGCGGTTCTCTGGCCAGTACCTGCCGCCGAATATGCAAGCGGCAGAATGGATGGACCCGAAGCATTGGGACATGTGCCAGCGCCAGGCGCTTTCGATCTTTACCGATATGACTAATTCAGGCCGATCGTTCAGCGCGGCGTTGGGCGCGATCTATGCCTCTGGCATGGCCCAGGCCGTGTCTATCGCAACAGAGACAGGATTAATCAAATGAGCGAAGCCGCCGCCAAAGCGATCTGGGAAACATGGTGCGCCAGCTCGGCCGGGATTGAGGCCGCGCCAGAGGGTGGTGCTCTGGCGTGGTCGGAGATGGTTACGGCGGCCGAAAGCGGCAAATTTCCGGCGATTGCAGAGGCCGTCGCCCTTACTCGACTGGAAGCGCACAACGCAATCGCTGCTTACGAGAACGAGAGGACATCCACGATATGAGGCGTAATCATCAGCCGTCACGGTCATGCTCCCAGGAAGCGCGACTATGGCGGCGCGCCAAGCAAGAAGCCTACCGCGTTGCGCGGAAAGAGAGAAAGGCAAACCAATGAGCGAAATCGTTAAGGTACAGGTGCCGTTGACCGGCGATGGCCCGGCGTTGATCTACGACAAGGCCCGCAAACATACTGTCCAGCGCCAGCTGCTTGGCTACGAGCGGAAGCAGATGCGCGGCGACTTAAAAGCCTACTTCAAAGCGTCTTGGTCGAGCGTCGTGGGGTGGGGATTAACTACTCGCGTTGGCGATGAAAGTTGGTGAATGAAATGAGCCCCGAAGATACGTTCCGCTGCGAAGCGTGCGCAAAAGATTTTCCAGAATCGGAAATCGGCGAGGTTCACGATCCAGTCAACGGCGGATTGTTTTGCGAGTCGTGCTCGGCGGACTGGATCGCAGTGATGGCCGCCTGTGACCATAAATGGGACGGCGATGGAACCGTCGAACGCACCTGCGAAAAATGCGGCAAATATGAAACCCCTGAAGACGCAAAGGCAAACCAATGAGCGATGATCCGATCTATCCAATCCATCGCGACCCCGCAAAGGAAATCCCGGCCGGTTGCGTTCTTTGCCTAGAATGTGCCGGGACCGGCGGGGAGGAATGGGAAGACCGGAATCGGGAGCAGTTCTTCGACAAGTGCGCTACCTGCGATGGCAATGGATACGTGACAGAAGGAACCGACAAATGAGCGAATTGAGGGAGATTACAATCGCCCCCAGGCATGACGTGAAGTATCATGAGTACGTATGCTTGGGCTGCGGCGAGGTCGCACGCAATACATACTGCGAGCCGTACCGAACCAATCTGCTCGACCGCCGCATGTGCTACATGTGCAACCATTGGTTCGAGTTTGAGAAGGATCTCAAAAGCAATCACGCCAAGAAGACGATTATCGGCGGCCACGTCTATGGCCCGGGCAATCGCACATCGGGGCCAATGCGCGGCATGGCGGGGCGCCGGTTTGACATCGAATATATCGAGCCGTCCGTCTATCAAGGTCAGCGCGTTACAACGTTTGATCTTTGGTCTGGCTCTGCGCTTCCTGAAAAACTCCGCGTCAGATACCCCGATACGGCCAAGTTTTTGGGTGGGGCAGAGAAGGCGAATGCCGGAGAAATTACGTGCTTCAATTCCTCAGATGCCAGCGCCGAGCCGTACCCCCTTCCCATGTCATTGAGGGCCCTCAAATGAGCCCCTACGAGCCATCGGCAAATTTTCGCTGCGACGGGTGCTGCATAACGTTCCGGCGGGACCAGTGCGGCATTTTTAGGGGCAAGCTTGTTTGTCCAAAATGCCTACACACCGGCACCCTTCAACATCAACCTGAGAAAGAGAAGGCATCCACGATATGAGGCGCAGATGGCGTGACACACTTAGGAGTCCGGTGTTTTGGGCGCATTTTTGGTGGGCTGCTGGACTTTTTATTGGCCCGCGCCCTACAGAAACGAGGATCAAGAAATGAGCATTGCGCGCCTCTAAATACCTGCTAAGCGGGCCTTGCAAATGAAAGCTGACAAGTGACAAAATTTATCCCGCACGACTACCAGCAAGACATGGTGGATTTTATCCAAGCAAACCCGCGCTGCGCGCTGTGGGCCGCGATGGGGTCCGGGAAGACGGTCTCGACCCTTACCGCGCTGGATAGCCTCGCCCTCGTTGAAGACGTGTTCCCCGCGTTGGTATTGGCGCCTCTGCGCGTTGCTCGCACCGTATGGGGGCCGGAAGTGCAGAAGTGGCCGCACCTAAAACATCTGCGGGTATCGGTCATCACTGGCAGCACGAAGGAGCGCGCGCAAGCACTCCAGAGACCAGCTGACATTTACTGTATGAATTACGAAAACCTCAAATGGCTACTCGGCGCCCTTGGCGGCACATGGCCGTTTAAAACAATTATAGCCGACGAGTTCACACGGCTGAAATCTTTTCGCCTGCGGCAAGGTAGCATGCGCGCCCGGGCTCTGGCGAAGTTTGCGCATCCAACCCCCCGCTTCATCGGCCTAACTGGTACGCCCTCGCCGAATGGCCTCAAAGACCTGTGGGGCCAACTGTGGTTCTTGGACCGGGGTGCCCGGCTCGGTCACTCCTACTCAGCCTTCAGCGACAGATGGTTCCGCACCGGTTACGATGGCTACAGCCTTGTGCCGCTCGCGCATTCTGAAGGCGAAATACACGAGAAGGTCAAAGACCTATGCCTGACGGTGGACGGCTTACCTGTTGACGCGCCTATTCACAATATCGTGAAGATTGAACTACCACCAGATGCCCGCGCGATCTACGACGAGATGCAGGCGGAAATGTTCGTGGAACTGGCAGAAGATATCGCTATAGGCGCAGCGAACGCCGCCGTACGCACGAATAAATGCCTCCAAATTTGCAATGGGGGCCTGTACACAGATGAAGCCGCTAGAGTCTTTACAGACCTGCATAACGCCAAGCTCGATGCGCTAGAGAGCATCGTCGAAGAAGCGAACGGCGTGCCGGTTCTTGTTGCGTATAACTTCAAACATGATCTGGCGCGGTTGAAAGAAGCGTTTCCGAAAGGCAAGCATCTCGACGCGGACCCAAAGACCATAGAGCGATGGAACGCGGGCGAAATCCCGCTATTATTTGCCCACCCCGCATGCTTGCACCCCGAGACTGAAGTGTTGACTGAACACCGGGGGTGGGTTAGCCTCGTTGATGTCGAAAAACAAGAACGGGTGCACGATGGCGTGGCTTTTGTTAACCACGCGGGCTGTATCTTTTCAGGTGTTCGAAACGTGATCTCGCGATTTGGCATCACTATGACGCCGGAGCATAAACTTCTTATAAACGGGGAATGGGTAGAGGCCAAAAATGTTCGGGATGGTGAAAATGCTACCGAATCGATTCAATTCTTCTATGAGGGAGATGAGATATACCTTAGCGAAATGTTGCCACTGCGGCGCGGAGCAGGAGATGGCGCTACAGAACCTGTTACGCGCCAACAAACGCGGGGACAAGCACTGCAAGACGTGCGTCCAGGATACGTTCCACAACATGACCAACACTCGTTTTTGGTCGATATGGAAAGGGATGAAGGAGCGGGCGCTGTCGTCCACTTGCCGGAATTACTGGAGGTACGGGGGAGCAGGAAAAGGACTGTCCAGGTCTTGGGTAGATTTCAAAAACTTTTACAACGACATGTGGAGTACATACGCGCCAAATTTGACGATAGAGCGAATAGACAACAGTCTGGGGTATTCGAAGGAAAATTGCCGCTGGGCAACGAACGCAGAGCAACAAGCGAACAAAACAAACAACCGGGTAATCACGTACAAGGGCGAGACTATGCACCTCGCCGAATTTTGCCGGAGGTCTGGGGGGACAAAGGGCGCGCTTCTACCAAGGCTAAACAGGGGCATGACCGGAGACGAAGCGGTAGCCGACTACGAGAAATCGACGTATCCCCGCCGCCGCAAGTCTCGCCAGTCTACGACCTTGTAGATTGCGGCCCCCGCCACCGGTTTCTAATACGTAATAACTTTGGGGAAGTATTTATATCCCATAACTCCGCTGGCCATGGCCTGAACCTGGCTGCCGGCGGCAACATTCTAGCTTTTTTCGGGCTAAACTGGAGTTTGGAAGAGCACATGCAGATTATCGAGCGTATTGGCCCCATGCGGCAAGCCCAAGCGGGTCTCAAGCGGCCTGTATTCGTCCACTATATAGTTGCGGCCGACGAGATGGTCCTGGACCGCCTAGGCAGCAAGAGATCAGTCCAGGACATCTTGCTTGCCGCCATGAAGCGGCAAAAGTCTTAGGCTAACGGCAGGAAGAAAGCCGCAACACCAACTGACATGTTGACGCTTCCGCCCGTACTCACGAGCTGCCCGGTTATTGTTGTGTTTTGGCCGGTCGCCATGGGCAAATAATACCAGAAAACTTGCGTGTTTAATGGCAAGGGGCCGGTAAGCTGCACAAGGCCGCCCAAGGATGTAGTGGTAGTAGTCGTCGGTAGTGGAAGAATGTTAGCGTAGGAAAACGTCACAGCAATCATTAACGCGCCGCTGCTAGGTGCGGTGAAAGCGGGCGTCGTAGCGGTGGCTACGGTCCCGGGAACCACGCTAGCGGACGCCCCTACCGGGACCGCGTTCGCCCCAGCCGTAAGGGACACTACTTGCTGCCAAGCAGACCAGCCGCCGTTATTCGGGTTCGTTCTAAAATATGAATTATCGCCAGATACGTGGTACGCCGTTTGGGTTATGACGTTGCCAGAGGCCGGCGTCGCGCTCCCGGTCGTGCTGGTTGTGCTGAGAGTTCCGGTAGTGGAAGCCGCCGGTGTATTGGTCGTCGCCGGGTTGTACTGGCTCCAGCCTAAAGGCGCGGAATTGGCGTTTGTGATGAGCGGCATGGGCGCGGTGGTCAGCCCCGCTAACGGGGCGACAGAAAACGCGGCGATCCAGTTGGCCCCGTCCGAAGTCAGCGAAACTATGGCATTCGCAGGGACCACTAACGAGGAAGCCGCAGCAAGGCCCGGCCCCGTTATGCTACCGGCCGAGGCGGTGAGAGTCTGAGACGCTTGGGTCGTCCAGAAGGTAAACGTGACCGGCGCGCCAGTTGCTGGCGACGGCAGCGCGAAGCTGCCCGAAGTCGCACTCGTTAGCTCTATGAACGCGCCAGATTGCGCAGCGGCCAACGCCCCGCTGGTGCCTGCATTGGTCACGATAGCGTTGTAGTTTCCTGGAACCGTTTGGCTGCGGACGTTCGTGCCATCGCAATAGATATAGGCTGTTGAGCCACCCGCCAGAGACACGGACGTCCCGCCGCCTGTTGCCGACGTGAAAGTGCAGGTGAAACCCGCGGGCTGAAGCGCCAACGCATTGATCGTCCATTCACCACCAACACCCGCTGGGATTTGGTAGACCACGTTGCCGGTAAGCGTTCCGGTAACGACGAAAATAGCCGCCTGATATTGCGCCACTGCGCTTAGCCCGGAGCCGGATATCACCGTGGTAAGGGGGTACGTGCCCGCTGCTGTTTGGCTTAACGTGGTTGCGGTACCTAAGGATGCATCTATGACAATGAAGTTCCCGTTAAGGTTGGCATCCCACGTCCCGACATCGGCGCCGTTTGCGGGAGTCGATAGATTTCTATTCGTTGTCATGCCGGTATCCTAAAAGTGCTGGTTCGCGATGGCCAGGGCTTTTGTAATGGCCTCATCTGGCTGGTCTAGCAACGGTTCCGTGGTCTTATTGTGCTTGCCCCGCGCGATGGCGGCGGCGCGTACGAGAGAAGCCGCCTTCGCCACGTGGTCGAACCCAACCTTGCCGCCTTCTTTGCGCCCGATGCGGCCGCCGTTGGCGTGTGGCTGGGCGTTCTGGGATACGTTAGCAGCTGCGGCCATTGGAAATCCTTTGCGGATGGGCGTACCCAAATTGTTCGCGATACGAGGTACCACCGACGCGGGGGCGCCTTCACTGGACGCACCGGTAAAGCGTTGCACAAGCGGGTCAACCACATGCTCTGCTGCGGTCCCTGCGATGCCGCCCACTACAGCACCGAACGGCCCGGCGCCGAGCATATGGCCCGCTGCGGCGCCCGCTATACCAGCCGCACCCGCCCGGGCGCCCTGACCTACCAGTGCATGAACTAATGACTGTGTGCGTGTTCCTGGTGCTGGTTTCGCGGTATATAAGTCATCGGCCGCGCTCAGCTGGTGCAGTGCCGTTTGCTCTTCTGGTGAAAATACACGCTGGCCAAGGGGCGATTGCGCAAAAGCGCTCACAGCGCCCGGCTTAGCGGCCAGGACGCCGTTGTTAGTCTGCCCAGCGAGCTGGCGGATATGCGCGTTGAGCGCAGCCTTACCTTCATCGTCGAGCAGGCCGGGCGAAGCGTCCGTGCCGGCCAGCGTATCGTAAACGCCAAGACCACCGGGTTTGTTCGCAAGGGTAGCGGGGTTGAGGATGCTGTTGATTAGCTGGCCTTGCGCTTTTCCTTGATCTCCGGCGCCTGGGATTTTAAGCCCGGTGTTGTCGTCCACACTTTCGCCTGGCAGCAGGTTCGTGGCTTTGGCGACTTGTTGCCCGGCCCAGCCGTCAGGCTGCCAGAAGGTATTGGCGTGGGTTTGATACGCCGAGCGTGCGGCCGCGAGCTTGGCGCCTAAATCCGCGCTGTTCGGGCTTACGGCGCCGTTTTCATCGAGCAAAGCGCCGTTGCTATATTGATCGGCCATGTGATCGTCAAAAGCGCTTTTTATCGCCCCGACCATCCGCGCGTCATTGCCGTTCTTGGCCATGCCCTGAATGGTACCCAGTTCGGTTCGAACATCCGCCATATCTGCGGGGGTCATCGGCATGCCGCCAGCATCCGCACTGATCACGTTTTTCTGTAGCGCCGCGAGGGCGGCCTGCGTCTGAGGGTAGGTCAGGGGTGCGTTTACAATCTTAGAAGATAGCGTGGAACCCTTGCTACTCGCGTCTACCGCAGCATGGACATTGTCGATAAGCCCCTGGGAAAATCCAGGGGTGAGTGTTCCGTCAACATCGCGCGTGCTGTCGTACAGGCTATCAATGTTGTTGAGCGAATTCGCCCGAGCACGCGCGAGGGCCGCGCCCAGGCTTGTGTCATCCTTGGCTAACGGCGCCGCGATATTGGCGACTTTGAATGCGACCGCTTGGCGCCCGGCTGCGATCGCGTCAGTAGCGGCGCCCGGCGGCCCGGCTATGCCGGTGACGACAGGTGTAGGCGCCGGGAGACCTTGCGATTTGAGAAGGGCCTCTTTCGCCGTGGCGCTGGAGATGCTCTTACCGGCGGGCAGCGCGGCCTCGCCGAAAGCCTGGGTAAATTCAGGGTTGGTAAAGGCCGTTGCGGGCGTGGCCGGGAATGCTTGGCTTACGGCTGCTTTGGCGGGTGCTGTGAGCGCGCCAGACCGATCCGCAACGCCAGCGGCCGTGGCCGCGTCTACTTTACCAACGGCGGATAGCGTCGGCACGGCTACCGTTGCTGCGTCCAAGGCCGTGCCAACCGGATTTGTGGCGATAGCGTTCTTAATGCCGCCTTCGGATGTATACTGACCATAGTGTTGCTTAAGCGCGTTGAAAGCGGCCGTGCTCGAATCGCTTGTATCAGTGCCAGGAGACATGCCCAGCGCATCGCCAACGGAGTTGCCAAGCTCCTCGCCCGCGCCGAAGGCAGCCTTAGCCACTGTCGGCACGATGCCTGTAGCATTTGCCCAAGTGGTGCCGCCCACCGGACTTGCCCAGCCGGTACCGCCCTGGTTCAGGGGATTGAGTGATTGGGCGATACCCTTACCGGTGGCCAAAGCGGAAGCGGGGAGCGCTTGCAGCGCGGCTTTGCCCACATCGCCCCACGAGGCGTTGCTGTAATTCGGCGCGGCAGGGCCACCCGGCATGCCTGCAGCGGGTGGAGGCGCATAAACTGAGGCGGGGAGCTGCGGCAAGGGTTGCGCCGCAGACGCGGAGCCGGTCTGCGGCGCGGGCGCCGGGGGTGCATCGCCGGCAGCGTATACCGACGGCGGAAGCTGCGGGAGATCGTTACTGCTTGCCATTGACTGAATTCACAAACACGGCGCCCGCGCCACCACCATAAATGTTGTCGATACTCGCCTCAAAATTAGCTAGCGCCTGGGGGTTGTTAGCGTATTTCTGTACCATTGGCGTCCAGTTGGAAACGTCTTTCGGGTTGATGGCCTGCATTATAGCCGCGTTGACGTATGACTGCGGTGGTTTCTGCGCGGCGAACTTGTCCTGCGCGCCCTGGATCACGCCGTATTTAGAAATAAAGCCATCATCCCAACTAGCCGTATCGCGGGTATATTGCTGCATCTGGTTTATGGTAGAGGCCAGGCGCGCAAAGCCCGCCGGAGTATTGCCCATGTGCGGCACACCGCTAAGCGCGTCTTGGAAAACTTCAGCTCCACCGCCGCCGATGGATGAGGCTAAGGTCGAGGCCAACTGCACGGCGCCCTTGTTGATAGCCTCCGCATTAGCGAGGTCGCCCGGCGCCACAACAGGTTGGAGGCCGAGAGCGGAGGCCACGGAATTTAGCTTATTGCCGTAGTCCAGTTTTGCGCTGCCCAACGCGCCAAGGCTCGTGCTTGGCAGGCTGCGGGCGTCATTAAGCATGCCTTGGACGATAGTTTGCCCTTGCTGCGCACCTCTACTGGCCTGGTCCTGTTGCGCCACGGTCTGGGCGTCGGCAGCGTGCTGTTGGTTGAACGAGCCAGCCAGGGATAATTGCGTCACAAGCTGCCGCGTATCCGGGTACTCCCCGGGTGCCGCTACCGGAGTGGGCACGTAGTTCCCGCCCTTATCGTAAGAGCCAGCTGGGTTTTGCGTTGGCGCGCTAGAGGCTCCGGCCGGTGGTGGCGTGCCGGGCGCAAGTGTCGCGGCGCCGGAATTGGCGATACTCTGGGCTTGCGCCGGGTTGAGGTACTGCACGGTTGGCGGGTTCGTTGTCTTGTCCGTAAACATGTAGCCTTGGCCGTATACGTACGAGAGCGTGCGCTGGCTTGCGAGAGAGGCTTCGCCTCCCATGGTGCTGGCCTGAGCCTGTTGCTCAGAAATTGCTTGCTGCGCAGGTTGCTGCGCGCTCTCCAAAGCCTGGTGAGCGCGCTCGCCCATAGCGTTCTGTGTACCCTCGTAAGCAGCGGCCCCCGCGCCTAAACCTTGCAGCGCGGCAGAGCCGAGGTAACGCGAGTTCGAGGACGCCATGCCGCCAAGGCCGGTTAGCACCGGTACGAGCCAGTTCTGGTTTTTACCAAACCACGTATTTTGATCCGTTTCAGCGCGGTTCGTGTCCGCGATCTTCTGCGCGACGGGGCTGGTTGTGGTGCCCGCACCTGCGAGGCCGCTGGGCGCGCTGCCCGGCGCCGGTAGGCTGGGGAAATTGCCGCCATTCTGCCAGCTATCGCCCACTTTCTGCGCGGCTGCGTCATACCTACCGGTGATCGTGCTAGCAAACTCCCCGGCTGTCATTTTCAGATTGCCGCCGTTCTGCGTGATCGCTTTCTCAGCCGAGGCTTGATCGCCGTATACGCCGGTCAATACCGCCAAGGCAGGCTGGTTTGGGTTATTAAGCAGCGCGGTAGCGCCACCGGCTCCTTGCTGGTGCGCAAGGTAGAGGTTTTCCGGTGTGGGATCTACGCCAGCTTTCTGGAGAACAGGCGCGTTCTGGTTGGCTAGCCACATCGTCGCGTCGTGCGAGAACGCCGGGTCCGTGCGCGTAGCTAGGACCTGATCCTGAGACATACCCGAGAACTGTTGCGGGTGCGCGGCGGCGTATTGGAGATACGTCCTAGATGTAAACTGGTCCAGACCGGTCGCGCCAGAGTTCTGGTTAACCGCAGTGGGGTTGCCTCCGCTCTCCACCTGGTCTGTGGCCGCTTCGTAAGCATAAGGATTTACAGCTGCGCCGCCGGTTGGCTGCAAACCACCTTGCGCTGGGGTTGAGGAAGGCGAGGGCGACGCAATGGGCTGAGGCGCGACCGCTTGTGTCGGTAGCGGCGCAGGAGCGGCGGACCG
>Ga0302300_1001698_pt1 | contig 12144 bp, 12 predicted proteins | sample III_Palsa_E1_1_FD_198756 | JGI IMG/M metagenome (GOLD analysis project Ga0302300, IMG submission 198756) | Peat permafrost microbial communities from Stordalen Mire near Abisko, Sweden - III_Palsa_E1_1 | ecosystem: Environmental > Terrestrial > Soil > Palsa > Peat permafrost | place: Sweden... | reverse complement strand
TGTGTTATGTATTATTATTTTAAATGGGTTAGTGTCGAGACACAAATGCAACCATGAGCAGAAGGTTAATAAGTTTAAGATCACGAATATATTTTTCATCAGATTCTCTTTTTCTTATACTGCTCTCATAGTCAAGAATCGCCGACATATCATTCAGTGACATTGTATTTTTATTTCTTTCTACTAGTTCAACTACTGTTCCAACAAGCCTATGATCTAGTAATGTTTTAATCATAGGAACAATGTTTACAGTTTGTGTTTTACCGGTCTGTTGAATGTATTGTTCGATTAATGTTTTACTAATAGCATCATCATTGTTTAAACGATGGTTAATTATTTCCTTACCCATATTAGTATTCCAAAATGTTCTATTATTTTGTACACGAAATGAATTAGAATTAAACACAACATTATTACCATAACGTTCCAATGTAGCACTATCTGGAATTGTAACATCAGCAACAAACGATCTCACACCATACCTATGTTCAATAAAGTTGTAACCATTAATTACATCTGCTTTAGTAGTTATCGCATATTCAGAAGTACTAAATGTGTCATTTACATTAAACGACTGTTTATGTTGCTCATGACTCATCAATATCACAGGTGCATGCTGTTTGAACTGATCATTAAATTCCTTACCTGAGTAACTAAGCAACCTCCTAAATATTAGACTAATACTTGGCACTCCAACTTTGTTAATTAGTGTTGTAGTACTTCCAACTCCCCTAATGCCCATCATACTCATCATGTGTTTAACACCCCACACACTTGTACCATTTCACGATTATCATTTTTTATGTGATAGCTTACAATATCAACATTTGTTATTACCTACATAAATAATATCTTATTTATAGTTGTAAACCTCAGACTTTGTTTTTTCTGTTAATGACAAAGTCCTTTACACCAACAAGCTATAAAGTTGGTATAAAACAATATTTATAAAGTAAACAGTAATATCATCTGTGGTAGTGTATAGTAAACACTTAATTATTAACACTCACACACTTACAAATACAAACAACTTTATATTAAAAACAATAACAAGTGTATGTTTACAATATATTGTAAACACAACATCATCATAAAACGCGTCTGGAGTAAATTTTTGTTGTTTTGGCTTCTGTACCAATACAGGATTGGGACGATACATGTCTTAGGTCCTGTTCCTCGTTAATGTTTGTCGTTTCCATTAATGTTGGCATTGCTGTTAAATTATTAATTTAATGTGTACATTTACACATTACATTTTTACTTTATTTGTATATCATTACGTGATTATGATTGTGATGAGAATAAGTAAGTATGAAGGGAGAAGGGAATGGAGATGGAAGAGATTAGAATACATAACAATTTTGTATCTGTGATACAAAAACACCTTTCATAATTAAGAGTAATTACATAAGTGGCAAGCGAAGTGATAAACCGAAGGTATACCTCAGACCGCAGGTATACTCTAAACCGCAGGTATGCCTCAGAGAGAAAAGCTTCGCTAAAGAGAAATGGCTCCGGCAAAGCCATTTCTCTTTGAGTATACCTTCGGTTTGCCAGAGAGAAGAGCTACGCTAAACGTAGTGGAAAAAAAGCAGACTGCTTGTGATAAGCCAGAGGCGAACTTCGTTAAACGTAGTGAAAAGACTTAGTCTCACAAATGGCTAATATTCGTGATAAGCGACAAACCGAAGGTCAGCTGCGCTATACTGAGAGAGCAATGGCTATGCCAAAGCAAAGCTATACTCAAACCGCAGGTAGACTTCGCCAAAGAGAAATGACTTCGTCAAACGCAGTGACAAGCGACAAGCGACAAACGCAGTGACAAGAGGAGGCAACTAACTACGGTAATCTTGTAATTACATGAGTATTATTATTTAACACAACTTTTATCTTTTTTAGGTATATTTTCATTTACAATGTTGTACATTATACACATAATCATGTATTTATATATTCGTAATATTACTCTCATTATGTTCATTACAACTACCTTTGAATGTACATTATATACTACAAACGCAGTAATCCAACTATTGAATAGATAAATAAGTTATCATCCATAAAGACAGACAGAAGAATAAGATTAATCTCCATATCCACCATAACCATTACTATTAGTACCAACTATGAGATTGTGTACCCAAATTTTTTGTAATCATGTAAAATGTGCATGTATTTGTATGTGGTTAACAATATACGTAGTATACAGTTGTTACTACAAAATGTAATAACACGTATATTAATATAACTTCAACAATAAGATAATTGGTAAATTATGTATTTTACAACTTGAAGTTGTAAATCAAAATTGTAAATCAAAGTGTATTTGGTTCGTGACACCAGTTTACGAAGTACGGGTTAATATGTCAATAAATAATTACGAAACTCGGGCTCAAATTGTGATTCAAAGAACATAGTGTCCCAATCAGTATCATAATGATTTTGCATCTGTTTTAAGAAGTTAAAAGCTTCTTCGGGTGTTTCTACTTCATAAACATCACGGTTAACATTGTTCCTAATTAGTTTATTTGCCAACAAACTTAAATCGTAGTCAGACAGTCGTTTAAGCTGATCACCAATAAATTTATTAAGATCATATTGATAGTCATCTAACCATTCAGATTCCAACTCTATATAAACATTTTCTTGCCTAAGTTCATCAGGTGACAGTGAAGATAAACGTTGTAACATTCTTCTGGCAGACATGTCAGATAAATTATATCCTGCACGTAGTTTGTTAACAACATCGTTCTCTTGACCTAATGTTCTATATTTTAGACGGTAGTAAATGTACGCAGAGAGAGAGAGTTTGCCTTAACGGTTTCTTGTTCAACATCTTCATGAGATCTTTTTACTCCTCTATTCATGGGTTTTTATGTACTGTGATAATGTTAGTTTAGTAATTTCATTTCATTTCATTTCATGTTAAATGAGTGACTAACTATCAAGTAAGGGTTATATTTACTTCTTAAAGAAGTAAAACTTATGTATTAATTCCCATCAAATAATGGTAAATAGTGTATATCAATAATTACATTTGTATAACCATATGATATTTGTGGTTAGTTGCCTCCGCTTGTCACTGCGTTTGTCGCTTGTCGCTTGTCACTGCGTTTGACGAAGTCATTTCTCTTTGGCGAAGCCTACCTGCGGTTTGAGTATAGCTTTGCTTTGGCATAGCCATTTCTCTTTGAGTATACCTTCGGTTTGCCAGAGGCTAGCTTCGCTTTGTCGCTTGTCGCAGCTTGCTGCTTGTGATAAGCGACAAAGCGAAGCTAGCCTCTGGCAAACCGAAGGTATACTCAAAGAGAAATGGCTGTGCTAAACGAAGTGGAAAAGCGGAAAGCTACTTGTAAACCTTAGGTTTACCGAAGGTTAGCTGCGACAAGCGCAGCGCTTTACAAACAGGCTCACAATCGCTTACACGAATATCATGTAATTGTATTCATATAAATAACTACTTTCGTGAAATATGTGTTGCATACGTGAGATACACCAAATACAACATACATCATTGCAGTAACATTAATATGACTACACAAAAGGAGTATGTTGTCTGTAAACTATGTGTGTTTTGCTTATGTGAATATAAGAATGAATACCTATTTATATTTGCGTAGTTTTATAAGAGTACACAACAAAGTTAAGAAAGAAACACAATACACTGATATCACTACTTACTTATTCAATAACAACATTATACATGTGTATTGATCAGTACTAGTAACAATAACAATAATAAAATTTACAACACTGTATTGTAAAGTAAGTTGTACATCTTCTGAAAAGAAAGTGTAGTGTAAAGTTTAATAATGTTGTCATTAGCAGCGATTTATCTTATGTAATGTAACCAAAGTTAACATCAAAATAATCACTGTTATAACTTATGTGCACTGTTTACTGCAAAATTTACCAAACACCCAAATGTTGGTTATCCAACTTGTCTTTATGAGTACAATACTGTATCTGTGTTACAATATTTACAGTATTTATACTAGTTGTTTGACACAACAAAGATAGTTAAGTAACTAATTAGAATCATAACGTGAAAACATCTGGTTTATGTATATGACTAGTTGACATCTCCGAGATATCAAACTGTGCTATTGCGATATTATAATATTTACTGTTTGTTTACCACTGTGATCAACACTATTGTTAAATTACAAATAAGTATTAAACCAATATAGTGTTGGGTTTTTAGTAATCTCTATACTCACTCAATCTATTTGGAGGATAAGGTTCACTTGGTCCTAGTTTTGTTCCTCTAACCCGGTCCAAATATTCCTGTTCTTGTTGTTCAGCGGATTCTTCTGGTGCGTAATTTTGGGGAAAATCATGGACTGAATAAAGGTCAAAATTGTATAAAGACGGGTCAGTAGGACCAATTGTAAATTGTTGAGGAACAAAGGTCGGCAACTGTTGACTTCTACCTTTATTTGTGTTTGCAGGCATTACACTCGTACCAAAAACTTTGGGAGACACATGTCTCAAATTCTCTGGTTCACCTATTTTGGCGCTTTGCATCAATGTTGACATAGCTGCTGAGTTAGATGATGATGATGATGTTAAAGGCTGTCCAGATACAGGCATGGTTGTTAAACTAGGGTAGGCAGTTGAGGGATATGCAGCTGAGGGATATGGAGTGCCCATGACTGAGGACTTGGCATACTTAGAATTTTGCAACTGTTGTATTTTATTTAGAGGTAATGATGGCTCAACAACTTGTTCCTGGTGTTTGGCAAGTTTAATTTTTGGTAATGTCATAAAATATTCGTCCTTGTATGATCCCAAAAAGTATAGGTAAGCAATATTAGAGATAAGACTTAAATATTCAATATCAAGGTCAAGATTAAGTGATGTGTCATTTGTTACTCCATGAATACTATCTGTAACACTTGATCCATTAACTCCCTCCACACCACCTGAATGACCAGATACATCAACATCAAACTCTATCTTACGAATCACGCAGTAACTATTAGGTTTAATGATCCTTAAAGTAAAAGTAGCTATGTCATTACCATTACTACCATCAGCAAAGTATTTATCGTAAATATTTGTATTACAAGTGACAACATGTTGACCAAATACAATTGGTGAATAACTATCAGTCAAACCAAGAAATTTACAATTATCAATCAATCCCTGAATGGACTTATCATTACTAGTCAATTCAGGAGTTGACGGTTTGATAGTTTGACCATGAAAATAAATCCCTAGATTTGGATCATACTTACCGTCTGGTTCATCACTAACCTCATAAGGAATACTTCCTGCTGCATCAACTGTTAATTTATCAATATAGTTATCACCAAATTGACGTACTATATCATTAATGTAGTATGTTTTACCTTTAATGTTACAGATTAAGTACTCAGCAAGCTCATACTCAACATTTTTCTTTTGATTTTTGAGAGCTACACTATCTACCATACTACTAACATTTTGTCCATCGTAATAAAGTTGTGTATCTTTGGCTACTAAACCTTGTGGTTGAAACTTGTTATATGTAACGTGGTACCAACTATCCTTCTTTGTGGAAATACTATTAAAGTCATCAAATCCTGATGGTGTCACAACTGGTACGTAATATCTCCTTCCATTCTCTGAATACTCAAGGAATGGCATTTTTCCTATGTAAAAAAAACAAAAATCAACTTATCCATATTATCTCACAACATACTGTGACAACATAAAGATGTAAGATTATTAACATCTTCAACACCTACAAATTTATAAGCAACTTACCTTGTATTATATAACACGTTTGCCATGTAGTCAAACAATAATAGTTGTTGATAAATGTATAAGTGTAACAACTATTAACCAAATTGGTAATAGACACTCATTACCAATTTGGTTAATAGTTGTTACACTATTACGAATAGTATAAGATAACAGTAATAGATTTATTATGTGTTTAATCTATACTTGTATGTTTAATGATGTAAATATAAAATAAGTTTGCAATATAATAAAAAGTATGGATAGGAGTTTATGTTTAGTACTAGAAGACTACTATTGTTGTTGTGATTGTTGTAAATCTTGTGTAGTGGATATTAATAAGCTATTTCTATCAAACTCTTGTAATAGTGATTACAGTAAGAAACTTATTGATTGTATCAAAGATTATGATAATAGTCAACATCATTACTATTTAGCCAAAGCATTTGTTAAAGATGAAGAGGGTAGAGCAATAGGTGGACTAGAGTTATATCTATGTGTGAAATACGGTAATGTTTATGATGAAAAGTATAAAACTCATGAGGATGTAACCACCATTTTTAACTTTACAACACAACAGTATGAACAAAAAGAATTGAAAATTTACCTGCCGTGGACTAAAGAGATTACAGATAAGGTTATCATTACTATAATAAACATTATCAATCAAGATAACAATTACAGTCATGTGTTAAATAGTGTGTTGGAGAGTCTCTATCCTCGTATGTTTGATCATGATGATTGCACATGACACAAGAACAGAAAGATAGGAGAATGAATGTATGAATGAGTGATAATTATCTGTTCTAGTATGCTACTATCAACTACTTGTTGGATAGTATACACACACGCATACATGTTTAATGCTAAAATCAATAATAATTGTGCTTTTACTTATCTAGTAAGTAAATCTCTATTCTAACATTATATGTCTCTTAATTTAAATTTGTCTAATCTCAACTAGTGTGTTTCTATTAGTTACATTGTGTTAATTTGAATTATAAACTAGCTATATAATTAATATCCCTCATTTATCTACTATTTCCAAACATATAGAGTGAATGGATCATTCTAGCTATGTGTATAGTACATTACATTAATAATATGTACATGACAAACAGATAATTAAATAGATAGATAATTAAATAGATAGATAATTAAATAGACAATTTAGTTGATATATTTAGTTGTGATATTGGTTAATATACTTACAGTGTAAGTATAATTATAATACTGCTAGTAACCAATGGCGTAACAAGATTTCCTACTAAACTCTTCTTGTTCACCATCCTCAAAACTAACTATGTAATAATACAATTGTGACCAGTTCTGTACTCGTCTCATGTAAACAAAGCTGTTGTCAACACAACGATAGCAAAATTGTATATAATGATCGTTATTCACACCATTATCATTACATGTGGGAATATGTTCACACTTACAATCAACCAGTAATACAGCATCAGGAGTTATTGTATGTTCATCTTTATACCACGTTTGTACAACCTCTGATTCTATCGCATAGCGTATCGTGTGATTATCACTACAAATATAAATTCCTTCATTAGTATTATGTTTCAAATAAGTATCAACAAAAGTCTTACTGTTGGTATATAATTGTGGCAACGTAGGAAGAGGGAATTTCATGAACACCTCTGTTTTGATATGTGGTGGATAGTCATCGTATGTATTAAATGGTACTAATTCCCAATTGAACAAAATCCAATCGATAATTGCGTCAAAGAACTCTTTGTCATGAAGATAACACTCAAGCTCAAAACATAACTTAAGTAGTTTAATATCAACCAGATGATATAACAAGTAATTAGTATCGTAATTCACGAACTGGACATAATAATTAAATGCATTTAAATATTCAATTGGTAATACAATAATATGATCACTACCATATGCAGTCACCAAATCGTTAATTAGTTGTGACTGTGACAAACTATAATTAAGTTTGAATGTTTCATCTCTTATGCTAATAGTAACATAATTTATCTCCTTCATATAAACCTTTTATATGTTTATTGTATTAAGATCATACACTCATTACTTCAAACTACACATTTGTAACCTAACTATATGTATTTTACTTCTTTGAGAAGTAAAATACACCTTCTTGTACTGGTATACAATTTACCTACTATCGCACTTACTTTGTTGTATAATCACGTGATAAGCCATTATTGTAAATATAGTAAATATTATAACATGTGTAAACTAAAATACAGTTTACTTTACAACTCAATGTAAGTTCATATATACACAGTGTGTTTTATTTAAACATATAACTCTATTCTCGTTTGTAATCATATGAGTTATTTTAACTCATCCTAACTAAAGTACTTTTAGTCATATGTTTTATTTTCTTGTTATGTTAATACTTGTTATGTTAATACTTGTTATGTTAATACTTGTTATGTTAATACTTGTTATGTTAATACTTGTTATGTTAAATACTTGTTATGTTAATACTTGTTATGTTAATACTTGTTATGTTAATACTTATTGGATCCATGATGATTACAAACAATAGTTACATTACAATATCAAGGATATTGTGCATACATTATTAAATAGTGATACATGTAATTAACATAATTATGTTGTTGAACTTCATGGTGAAGTTAAAAATACATTGTTTATGTGTGATTTGGCACTATTGGGATAGTAGTTTTGGGTCCCAGTGCCAATTGTAGTGACGTGGAAACACTACTCTATTGTGAGGGTCATTGGGGTCTTGATATATTGGGAAGCGATAAGTTCCAAATCCTTGACAGTGTGGACAGTCTCTGTCAGGTGCATATCGACCCATAGACCCATATTGGCATATTTGGCATGTGTCTTGGTCAAAACCAAGGAACTCACGATCTCTAAGTTTATGGATATATACATCCAAATAATGTTGTTGAGCCTCACGTCTTAGTTTGTCTTCTCTAATCTTTCGTTGTTCAATCATATCATGCATAGTATCATAACCTGTGTCATAGACACCATTGCCATAGTAACTAACCCCATCTGGACTACCTCCCAAATATCGACTGGTATGTAAGTTAGCATTCGAATCATCATGTGGGATATAATCCACATTCTCATGTGAGTCGGATAGAGACTGTTGTGAATTATCGTCATCCATAAACATGACTGATTGAGATGTTCTTTCAGGCATCCATGGTCTTGATGGAGTTGGGATGAGTGGAATCTTATTCATAGTGAGGAACGACATTTGTTGTGAATTATTGCCGCCCATAGACACTGTTGACTGATTTGTTCTTTCAGAAGTCCATGGACTTGATGGAGTTGGGATGAGTGGAACTTTATTCATAATGGGAAACGACATTTGTTTTGATTATCAAAGGGGTGAAGTAGTTTCACCACTTGTAATAATTGCCATATTTCACTTTTGGCTTCAAGCAGGAATATACGTTTTCAACACAAATTAATTATTTGTTGCAATACTGTATATGTTATACATAAACTAGTTTGCAATTTGTATGTTATAATCAAGCATTAACATCATTGGTAGTAATATAATTACTGCTATGAATAACAATTCTACTGTGATTAATACACTTATTTAACCCAAAATTTTAAACATGGTCAACATGTTTAAAATCAACATACATGTATGTTATTGTTAACAGGTATTAGTTACTGTACCACTAAAACATGAGGTACCAACACATAATAATAGATGATACACCTATTGAATAGGTACATAATTACTACTTACATTTTACAGTTCAATAGTGTTGTTTGCCTTGTTCTCACTCACAACTCACTATTTCATCAAACACATATGTCAAGTTGACAGTTTCAACTTACTCTCTCTCTCTTTTTCTCTTTCACAAGAGACATCATGACTCATACCCGTAACAGTACAATGACCATCATTATCATTATCACTATCATAATCACTATCATAATCACTATCATAATCACTATCATAATCACTATCATAATCACTATCATAATCACTATCATAATCACTATCATAATCACTATCATAATCACTATCATAATCACTATCATATTGATAATCACGATTACGTACAAGTTGGCAAATGCGTTTACAATTGATTATAATGTTACCTTGTCGATCCCATTTTCTTTTCCTAATATCATCAACATTATAATCGTAGTAATATTCCAATTTGATTTGCCCAGTTGAATACCAATGTTTACCGCTAGTAAGATTACCAAGATTATAAGTAACATCCAATTTAATCTGTTTGTTTGATTGCCACCATTCTTTGCAAATCTTACTTCGTGCGTAATCATTGCCTTTAGTTAACATTATTTTCTTCTTCTTTATTGGTGTTAAGTCATCATACCAGATATCAAACAGTATTTCCATATGTTCAGTAACTTTTTTACCAATAGATTCATTATAATATGTACATTCTGAATATACACCAATTGGTGTATATGGATTACAGTATTTATACTCATATACCGTTGTTTGTTTCTTGATTAACATTGTTGCTCCATCCTTATCAACAAACCATAATTTAACAAACTTTACATCTGTAAGATATGTTTCTGGTAGGAAATCAAGAGGACAGTGAAGGAGAACTTCTCTTTGAATACCAGGTGACAGCTTATCTATCACAATTGGTGACAAATAAGTCCAGTTATCAAACAACATTGCAATACAATAATTAAAAAAGCTACTGTCGTTGATGTATGACTCAAATTCCAAACATTGTTGGAATAGTGCTGATGTACATCGACGATTGATCGTTACCATTTCCTCGTTTTGACTATTTAACCAGCCTACATAAAAGTCGACAGCATCGTCATATACAGTTGGTAATTCAACAGTATATCCATCACCATAAGTGTCAATTAAATCTTTAAACAAAACACACGTAATTACCTCCTTATTTCCATAATTGATATACTTTAACGTATCTTTAACCTTTACCGTTATTGACATTTATCATATACAGCAGTAATAGTAATTATTCATTTTGTCTTAACTGTTTTTGTGGTTAGTAACATTTTTAACATAGTTAAAAATTACTACTTTTTATATTATAATTTACAATACACTAATAAAATCGTGTATTATTAACATAATAAATGTATGGATACATTTAAGTATTACTTGACTACTTTACTTATTAACATGTGTTACGATATGACATCTAGTTGTATAATTAATGTTATTATTATTAATATTAACATTATCTAACAACAAATATATATTAAAGATATTAAATGAAGTAATATATAATTTATACTTGTTATATGTTCTGAGTTTTATACTTATCGGTGAGGAAATACCTTATATTATTAATATATATATATAACATTATGTTATATATGTGTTATTAGATTGTTTAATTGTTCAACATAAGATTATGTTTGTTTATTATTTACCAATAGGTGAAGATAGTGGAGTTGAGCGAAAGCCTTTAATTTTTATTTTATTAGTATACGATGTTGATCTAATGTCTCGTGGGTAATTTTAATTAGTTCAGCCTCACGAAGATACTCGTCAAAGATATTTTTCGCTTGATTATCAACACACAAGCTACGAATGGAAGATTGTTTGGCACAACCATAAGTTCGCCGACATAATATCGCCTGTAGTTCCATGGGTAATTGTTTGGCAATGTTAAACCAACGACACGTATCGTCATGTTGTTGACTACCAGTTAAGCTACTAGCTAATCTATTGGCTAAGCTACTGTTTATTTCCAAATAGTCATCTGACACTAGTACTGCTAGAGTAACACATATAAGATATTGGCTCCTTGATATTAGCCATCCATTGATAAACAATGTTATTGTCGTGTAAGTACTGGTTTACTAATCGTCTCATTATCATAGTGTAATATTGTAATTCAATATCACTACTTTTTAATTCATGGATAAACTTAATAAGTATACGTTTACAATATAATTCGTTACCTTCCCTTATACCTAAATAGTTAATGGTCAAACCAGATAAGGCCTTTGAGGCCATAATAAAATCAGGTTGACAAAGTAGTAGATCGAGATAACAACCATGCATCATACGTTTTACATAATAGTCATCCTTGTAATTAACAATTGTACTAAAGTCTAAACTATGACTATATGATAGTAGGAAGTTACTGATGAGTGGGTAATTACCAACACCACTCGTACAACAATAACCAATCATACATGATAGTAACGACCTTGCAAACTTATCTTTAATATCGGTATTGAGTTTATATTTAATAAATAAATTTAGCACGTTATTGGCCTTCTCATGAATAGCAAAGATAAAGCACGGACCATAGTCGAACTGTACCTGTTCAACCACCTGCTTGTCAATAATTAACAACTTCTCGATAGTTACTGCATCATCTTGAATAATGGCTGACTCCAGCAATAGTTTAAACCATCGTGTTTTGAATGAAATGTTATCTTGTAATA
>Ga0302300_1001697_pt1 | contig 12144 bp, 14 predicted proteins | sample III_Palsa_E1_1_FD_198756 | JGI IMG/M metagenome (GOLD analysis project Ga0302300, IMG submission 198756) | Peat permafrost microbial communities from Stordalen Mire near Abisko, Sweden - III_Palsa_E1_1 | ecosystem: Environmental > Terrestrial > Soil > Palsa > Peat permafrost | place: Sweden... | reverse complement strand
ACGCGGTATATCAGCAAAGCAAATGGAGCGTGATTTGGAAGTAACGTACAAGACCGCATGGCGTATGCTCCACCTGATCCGCAAGGCTCTAAAGCAGGACGACGAGAAACTGAACGGGGACGTTGAAAGCGACCACGGTTTCTTTGGCGGACGGCACTATGGTGGAAAGAATAACGAACAACTAGGCGTTGCTATGGAAAGTAAATCAGTGGTTATTGCAGCCGTAGAACGAAAAGGAAAAATGAAAGCTAGTGTTCTCAAAAGCTATGGCACACTACCAACAGAGGAGTTTATTGATAGAAATGTATCAAAAGAAGCTCGCCTTATCACTGACGGAGGACGCAGTTTCTACAAAATAGGCAAGGAATACAAGTCCCATGAGGTTATTAACCACAAAAAGGAGTATGTCCGTGGGGATGTATATGTAAATACCGTAGAAACGTTCTGGTCTCATGTAAAACGCAGTATCAAAGGCACGCACAAAGTTATTTCGAAACAGCACTTGCAGTCTTACCTTGACGGATTTGTCTTTCATTACAACAATCGCTACAGCGACAAGCAACGGTTTTCTTTGTTGCTCGAAACTTTATTGCACGCTTAAGGGTAGAGATAAAATTAGATTTATTCATATTAGTGTTGGTCGTAAAAGTCGTCCAACCAGCCTTCAGGAGGACCTTCTAACTTTTTTATCCTATTTTCAAGTTCGGCTATACGAACTTGCGATTCTTCAGCTTTATCTTGCGCTTCTATTATTGCGTCTCCGATAAATGCAGCTGCCCCGAACTCAATAGCTTTACGCCATGTCCTTTTACTCATGTACACAGTATACCCCAAGAATGACAGAGATGGGATAATAATATCTTACTGATAAAAATTACAATCCGTATACCTATATAAGTAGTTGTTAATAGGCCAGTACAATAACCAACAGCTTTCCAAATCATTCCCCATGTTACAGGATAGCGTTTAAGAAATGTTTCCCAATATCCCCACCAGTGTAATAAATCTAAACCTTCGGTTGTAGTAGTCCACCCCCTTGTAACAGTTATAGTTTTTGTAGGAATAGTAGAAAAACTAGGTGGTTGTGGTGCATTTTCAAAATCATGAACAGTATCGTTACCTTTTATTGGTTTAATGAACTTATCAGTTTCGCATGCTTGTATTAAAGTGTTTATTCTCCCTTTTCTATTTACTAGCTGTCTATCACTAAGATTTTTTAGACTTTTCCACCACCTGTCATCATTGAAAATCTTGTGAGTTGAACAATATCTCATTAAATCGTCATCTGAAGCCATACCCTCGCTAGCGTCAAAGTTTCTCTGAGGAAATGCTTCTTTGTCGTTGTATGGAAAGTCTCCCTCGTGTATAGCGTGGACAATTCTAGCTTCTTCTTTTAGCCTAGCCATATGGCTTAGTATATCATATTTTTTCATATATTATGTTGTGAAGGGATAGGTGTTAGGTTATCCACTTGTGTAAGCTGCACAGAAGAATATAATTGTTGCATAGGCTCCTTCACAATTTCATAAGAAAACCGTCGGTTGAAAAATATCGTCAAAAATTACAATATATTCATTTGTATCCAAACACAATATCGAAACACTTGTGTGTTTAATATAAAATAAAATAACGTTACTCCCTTAGTACTCTCGAACCATCCAAATTATCATCATTATTTTTGGATGGTTTTTTGTTTACACTGAGCAAAGTCGAAGGGTTTGCTATACTTACAATATGAAAATAATCTCTTGGAATACCAACGGCTTGCGGGCTACCTACAAGCAAGGCAACTTTGATCCTCTTTTTACAAACTATGACCCCTATATTCTTTGCTTGCAGGAAACGAAGGCTACTGCTGAGCAATTGCCAGAAGCAGTTCGAGAAGTTTTTGGTTACGATGCATACTTTTCATGGCCGGAAGTGAAGAAAGGATATAGCGGTGTGGCTATCTATACCAAAGAAAAGTCATTAAATGTGACATTCGGCATAGGCTTAAAAGGATTGGACGATGAAGGTCGCACAATTACCGCTGAATACAAGGATTTTTATCTCATCACATGCTACTTCCCCAATGGCGGCGGCGGTCCGGAGCGCTTGGATTTTAAATTGAGGTTTTATGATCAGTTTTTGAATTATATTGAAATCTTAAAGAAATCTAAGCCAGTTATTTTTTGTGGAGATGTAAATACGGCACATACTGAAATAGATCTTGCTCGACCAAAAGAAAATGTTATGAATACAGGCTTTCTCCCTATTGAACGCGCTTGGATGGATAAGCTTGTTGATAAAGGCTGGATCGATGCATTTCGACTGCTTTATCCTGATAAAAAAGATACCTATACGTACTGGGATCAAAAGACCGCTTCGCGTGAGCGAAATGTCGGCTGGCGCATTGATTATTTCTTTGTTTCACAGGATTTGAAGGAAAAAGTGACTGATTTTCAAACATTGAAAGACTATTATGGCAGCGATCACTGTCCTATCGTATTGGATATAGAAATCTAGCGTATAAAGTAAAAACCCTGCAATTAAGCAAGGGTTTTTCATGTCATTTTTGTCTGAAACCTGTTGGGCGAAACTGCGGTTTATTTTTATACTTCTGCCGCGGGCCCTTTTTTGAAGCCTGAGGAGTTTCTTCATCAAAAGCTGCCGTGGCAGCATACTGCAGTTTCGCATTAAATAACTTTGACATAATCGTATGGGTTTTAGTTTTCTTTAGATTACAAGAACTCTGACGGAAATGCAATCCGTTACATGTGTAACACTATTTAACCTTATGTTTTTTGCGCAATGTGTCTACTTCAGCATCATTTGCGTCTTCTTTTTTGTCTTTGCCTTTTTCACCAAGGATTTTAAGGTCTTTGTCTTCAAGTTCATCCAGATCAAGCACTCGTTCGTGAAGCTGTTCCACTGTATTAAGCTGAGGATTTTCAAGCACTTCTTCAAGCAATGCATGCAATATCCAGCCCATTCGCGGTCCAGGTTTCATGTGTAACGTTTCCATTAAGTATTTTCCATCTATTGCGAGCTGCGAAACACTAATAGGATCACGCAATGCTTCCTCAATCATGGCATGGTATTTCCTTAGCCTATAAGGCGCTTCAGCCTTTTTCATGCCGACACGGTCACACTCTCGAACTTCCATGAGCAGCCAGATATGTTGAGGACTGACTTTTTGAATAATGCGACGTACTGCAGAAAGTGTAATTTGTTCAGTATCTGAGAAAAACATATGGTTTCGCACCAATTTTGTTACTAAATCAATGGTTTCACGTGAAAACTTCAGTCGCTCAAGAATCTTTTTTGTCATTCTTGCGCCTATTACTTCATGCCCAAAAAAGGTGTATTTATCCTTATTTTTATCATACCGACGAGTCGAAGGTTTTCCAATGTCATGAAACAAGGCAGTAAGTCTGATTTCAAGCGAAAAGTCTTTGTCAGCAGCATGCTGCAATGCGTGCAACAAATGGTTGTAGACATCATATATATGAGCACCTTTCTGTTCACAACCAATACCCTCCTCGAATTCTGGAGCAATGAAATGAAGCAATCCTGTCTTCTGCAAGGTATCAATACCAAATGCTGGATTGTCAGAAAGAATGATTTTTATCAGTTCATCCCGTATTCGCTCAGCCGAAATGTTCTGTAAAAGTGATGATTTAGCAGTTAAGGCACTGAGGGTTTCTGTAGCAATGGCAAAATTAAGACTTGTGGAAAAACGAATTGCTCGCATCATGCGCAGTGCGTCTTCCTCGAAGCGATTATTTGCATCAAGGACACATCGGACAATTTTGTCCTTTATATCGTTTTGTCCTTTAAAAGGATCAATAATCTCTCCACTCGTAATATCATATGCCAGAGCATTCATTGTGAAATCCCTGCGTTCTAGGTCTTTTTCAAGCTTTGTTTCATATGTAACACTATCTGGACGGCGATTATCAGTGTAATTCCCTTCTGAACGGTACGTGGTAATTTGAACTTCCTCTGGTACGACGAAGCTTCTCAAAGCGGAGTCGGCTGGCATATCTATCACTGTTACAGTTCCAAAGTTATTCTCATAGATTGTTTTTAGATCTATAAATATATATTGAACCTGTTCAGGATGGGCATTTGTAGCAATATCCCAATCTTTGGGAGTTTTCCCAAGCAACATGTCTCGAACGCTTCCCCCGACCAAATAAGCCTCAAAACCAGCATTTTGAAGTCTTTCGGTTACATGTGAAACAAATTGTGGGATTTTTGAAACGTCTATGGTATTCATTAGACTATTTTTTTTGGTGCACCTACCAGGATTCGAACCCAGAATAACGGTTCCGAAGACCGTTGTGATATCCATTTCACCATAGGTGCATGCTAATAACAGATAAAGTATAGCATTTCTTTTTGTGCGGCTACAGAGAATCGAACTCTGGTCTCGTCCTTGGCAAGGACGCATTCTACCACTAAACCATAACCGCTTTATTGCGCCATAGCTTTAGCAACGGCGAACAGAGAAAGTATATCTCTTTTTGCTATTTTTGCAATGGTTTTCTAAAAAAGTATCGGTCTTGGACAAGGACTGTCTGATATTGTCGCAGTGGCATTGAAAATGTTCAACTTTTGACAAAAATGGGGATAAGTATGTGTGTAAGAGGGATAAAGGACGACTTTTAAGAAGTCTATAAAAATTGTCTTTTTATAAAACCTTTATCACATATGAGTATAATGGTGTTATACCTGAAACAGCACTAAAGTGTTTCACGTGAAACACTTTTACTATGATTCGCCAATTTACCTCAAAAACCCAGCAATTAGGACAAATAGGAGAAGAAAAAGCAGTAGTGTTTCTCATGAAACAAGGTTTTACCGTACTTGAACGAAATATTCATAATAAACATGGCGAAATTGACATTTATGCTAAAAAGAATGAAATACACTACTTTTTTGAAGTTAAGGCTGGAAAACAGGGAAGCTGGTTCAATCCCGCAGACAATTTAACAAAAGAGAAGCTTCGGAAGTTTTTCCGAGCGGTGGAGTATTTTTGCTTCAAGAAAATTAAGAATTACAAAATGCAGGGAATTATCGTGCTTTTGCCTCAAAGTGATAGTGGAGAAGTCGTTATAGAAATTATCGATCTTTCTTAAGGTCTTTATTTATAAACCTACTTCTGCTACTATACGATAACTGGACTAAGGGTCTGAAAAAGAATATCGGGATGTGGTGTAACGGCTAACATGCCTCTTTTGGGAAGAGGTGACTCAGGGTTCGAATCCCTGCATCCCGACACTATGAGTTACGAAGACAATTTTTTAAATAGCTTGGACTATAAGATCAAGCAGGAAGAAAAGAATCCTTTGGAGGATGAAACTTTGGTAAAAAAGCTTGGAGAGCGAGCTAGAGAAAAAATATTTAGTGCCAGACCAGAGCTTGATGATTTTTCTGGGTTATATTCAACAGAAGAGATAAACGAAGACAAAGAAAGAGTATCTTTCTTGCAAGACAAATTTAATGAAATCATGACTCCTTCACAGGAACGAATGAAGGAAGTTGCCGCCATATTCGAAGCGATAGTCATCGATGAAGCTGAATCAAGTGAATGGCTCGGTTCTCGAGCGATAGTATATTCCGCTTCAGAATACGATGACTTCATGAACGGTGTAGATGCTGTTGCTGAATTTAAGAACAATGAAAATGAGAGTGACTTCTTGGCTCTCGCGATGGATGTGACTTTCAGCAGTGATATTGAAAACATTGAAAAGAAAATCAATCGAGTCTTGAAATCAGTAAAAGATGGAGTATTAACACCTCTAAAATATTTTGCAGATGAAGACGGCAATCAGTCAAAGATGGAAGTGCCGCGAGTAGTCATTGGAGCCGATGCTGAGATGGTAGGGGAGTTGATGAAAATATGGGATATGAAATCTTCAGCAAATGAAGAAAATCGAAAAAAAGCAAAGAACACTCTTGGTCAGCATATCTTTCAGACCAAAATGCTTCTTGAGATTGAGATGCAATTAAAGGGTTATGGTAAATTTGCTGAAGACCATGGACAGCAGGAAATTGCTGATCTTTACGAAAATGCGTTGAAAATTATTGAAGAAGTCATTGAAGAAAAGAAGGAAATGATCGAAAGTCATAGAATACAAATTGAAAATGACCAAGTCTTCCAACTTATCAAAAAAAGTGTAGAATCATTGATGTAACTACAGAAATGAAAGATTGCGGGTATAGTTTAGTGGTAGAATGACACACTTCCAATGTGTAGACCAGGGTTCGATTCCCTGTACCCGCACAGCTCAGGCCGATGTCGAGGCCCTATATTTTGTAAGGGTTTTTCGCATGTTTGAATAGGTTAAAACACCGCACCCCACCGAGAATCGAACTTAAATAAAAAAAAGAGTCCGAAGACTCTTTTTACTAATTCAATTTAATTAGCTTTTACATTACATTCCTTTAGCACGATAAACTTGCTCGTAAGTCCATACTGTGTGGCAAGCATTTGAAAATCGACAAGATGGAGATTGCCATATATTACTACAGCTTTTTTATTCCTGTCTCTTTTTACGAGCTCCTTAGCTGTTCTAATAAGAGCAATTTCACTTCTGCATCGTCCCAATAATAAGGCGAATTCGTTTAACTTTTCACGATCTATGCTAGAAGGCTGTTGATTAGGATAAGAAATAATCACTCCCTCAGTAAAGCCTAACCAGTATGGATTAGCCCCGATAAAGTAAGGTTTTTGCTGTTTTAAGATCAATCTATCGAGAGTATAATCATACTTGCGATATTTCCTCATAGCATTATCAAGAACTTCAATCGAGGGGGCTTGGCCACCTTGATTGTCAAGCTGCACTATCATTCTATAGTTCTTGGCAAATTCTTCTACTAGGTTTTCCCAAGTTATTTTTCCCTGCACACCAGACCATTCGCTACCCACAAACAAATATTTGCTCGTATCCATCAGGTGTCCAATTGAACACTGGCATTTGTAAATAGCACTGTCAGAAATCAATCCTGGATTGCCAAATGAGGTATGAACCACGCCGATGAAGTCGATTTTTAGCCCTTTGATGGAATCTAAAAATTTAGTTTCAGCTGCTAAGTGGGGATACTCTTCTTTTATAGAATCAAGTAAGGTCCCATAGACAGGATCAGAAAAAGTATTAAACCAATTGGGTAATTCTCCTATTGCACCTACCGCAACTATAGTAGGTTGTGGAGGCGATTGAGAGACATAACTTTCTTGGTGCTTTTCATGGCAGGAGAAAAGGCTCAATGATAAGCCTGAGAGAAGAATGAAGACTTTTTTCATATCGTTTTATTTAATTTTTGATGAATTTCTTTAGCAAAACCTTAACACATAATGATTGAAAAGTCAATACTAACGTGCTATTATTTTTCTATATACCCCTCAGGGCCGATGTCGATGGTTAGATTCCCTGTACCCGCACAGCTCAGGCCGATGTCGAGGCCCCATATTTTGTAATGGTTTTTCGCTTGTTCGAATGGTCAAAAAACAATGCACCCCTCCGAGAATCGAACTTAATTATTAAAATCAGGAACCTGCTATACTTAGCGAGATGAATATTCTATTTTTGTGCAAAGGAAACGTCGGCAGAAGTCAGATGGCCGAAGGATTGTTTAAGAAACTATATCCTGATAAGGCAGATGTATTTTCTGCTGGAACGCAATTAAGTGGTCAAGAACAAACACTAGAATCCCTCAAGCCTGGAACGGACTATGTGATAGCGGTGATGTCAGAAGAGGGAATTGATGTGTCAAAAAATATCAGAAAGACTATCACTGATATCGCGCTGCACCCTAAAGATACAACAACCAAGGTGGTCTATATAAATACTGACGAACTTCCTGAATTGCTGCTTAATGATGATAGAGTAATCCAGTGGAACATTGAGGATCCAAAAGGTATGTCGCTTGAAGATACAAGAAAGATACGCAATGAGATAAAAGCAAAAGTGATTGAATTAGGAAACTCTATATGAGACCCCTCAATCTAATAAAAGTGTTTTCGATAAATTAGACCATACTTCTTTTATGAAAAAACCTCTGTCATACATAGAAATCTCAAAAGAAAATTTGCTTCACAACATCGCTACCTTCCGTTCCATACTAGGGGATCAAAAGAAACTGGTTGCTGTAGTTAAAGCAAATGCCTATGGCCATGGAATGAAAGAGGTTGCAGAGATCGCTGAAAATCATGTCGATTATTTTCAGGTTGATGACATTGAAGAACTGAGAGAATTACGAACAGTTACAAGTAAGCCAACGCTTGTACTGGGCTATGTCCAAAAAAGTGATCTAGAAGAATTAGTGCAACTGAATGGAATTGTTACCGTTTTTGATATTGATAGATTGAAACAACTACACAAGATAGGAAAGATTCATGATCAGAAAATAATAGTTCATGTCGAAGTCGATGCTTTGTTGGGTAGATTGGGAATTCCAGCAGATTATGTAGAACAGTTTGTTGTAGAGGCAAAACAGTTCGACTATGTAAAAATTGAAGCTTTGTATGCCCACTTCTCTGATATTGAAGATTCGGAAAACCTTGTCCATGCCAATAAACAGTATGAAATAATTAAAAGTCTTTCTGAGAAACTCAACCTACCGTTTCATCTTGCGGCAACTTCTGGAATTTTGGCCGAGCCATCTAATAATTGGGGAGCATATGTTTTACGATTAGGCATAGGAATGTATGGCCTGTGGCCGTCTAAGCGATTGGAAGAAGAATGGAATGATAAAGTGCAACTATTGCCAGTATTGAGTTGGAAAACAAAGATTGCTCAAATAAAAACAGTACCAACCAATTATCCTATTGGATATGGGTGCAGTTATATAACAACAAAAGAAACCACTATTGCAGTTATACCTCAGGGCTATAGCGACGGGTATGATCGAAAACTTTCCAATAATAGTGTTGTACTGATCGGCGATAAGCGATGTCCTGTACTGGGGAGAATTGCTATGAATATGTTTAGTGTTGATGTTAGCGACGTTGCAGAAGTTTCCGCTGAACAAGAAGTTGTCTTATTAGGAAGACAGGGAAAAGAAGAAATTACTGCAGCAGAGTTAGGCGAAAGAACTGGAACGATTAGCTATGAAGTTGTTGCAAGAATATCCCCACTTTTAAAAAGAACTATTAAATAGATATGAATATAAAAAATCTTTTGTACGATGAAATACTCGCTCCGTATACAACCTATAAAATAGGCGGACCTGCCGATTATTTTGTAGTAGTAAAAAACCAGGAAGAATTAATCAACGCAGTCATTGAAGCTAAAAAAGAAAATATACCGTACTTCATTCTTGGGACAGGGGCAAATATTTTGTTTGGTGATAAAGGATTTAGAGGACTAGTTATCAAGAATGAAGCAAACCATTTTCATTTTGAAGGGAATAATTTAGTAGTTGAAAGCGGGGCAACTATAGCTGATGTTATTCCTGAAACTGCAAAGCATGGTCTATCGGGTTTAGAACACTTTGCTGGAATACCAAGTACTGTGGGTGGTGCTATTTGGCAAAATCTGCACTTCTTGTCACCTGATAGAACAAGAACAATCTTCATTGAAGAAATACTCATTTCAGCAAAATTACTTACTGAACAAAATGAAGTTATTATCGTTGATAAGAATTTCTTTCAGTTTGGTTATGACTACAGCATTCTGCATGACAAACAGTATCTCGTTATTGAAGCAACATTTGTTCTTGCTTCTAAGTCTAAGAAAGAAATCATTGCTCAGGCAAACGAAAATTTGAAATGGAGAAATGAAAAACAACCACCTCTAGAAAAATATCCATCATGCGGATCAGTGTTTAAAAAGATTGAGAGAGTCGGAGCAGGAAGACTTATTGAAAAGGTTGGATTGAAAGGTTATAAAATTGGAGGCATTCAATCCTCCGAACAACATGCCAACTTTCTAGTAAATACTGGAAATGGAACAGCAACTGACGTGCTTGCATTGATCAAACTCATTCAAGAAAAAGTAAAAATGGAGATGGGGTATGACCTGGAAGCCGAGATTAGTTTTGTTGGTGAGTTCTAAGTGTATCACCACTAACCATGGCGCACTCGTCGCATTTTTTGAATAAATACCTGTATTTCCGAATGTTCTAGATATTGCTTATTTGTTTGGTTACACGAAAAATACTCGCAATGTTACATATTTGAAAAAATACCCCTATGCGGAGGGGTGGTGTGAAACCTTGGACAATTTCCCAAGAACGCTTACACTGGTTGATATCACTTAGTCCGAGACCCTGATGGGGCACCATCAACAGCTACAAAAAATTTCTATTAAGCTAGTTCTAATCGTTATATGTATTAAATATTGATCGCGTTACAATTGCAGTGAAAAGGCGAGCCCTTGTTGTTTTTATTGAATAACTAGGTAATGTACAAACATGCGCCATTGTTACGGTTAGAAATTCTTGAGGATATTTCTTTGTGCAAGATAAATAGAATGCAAGAGATTTTTCATCATTTAGTGCACGCGCAAGTTCGTGCGCCAGTCGAATTTCATTCGGTGTGTATAAATTGCTTTTTATGTTGGGCATAGGGATTATTAATTAATGGTTAAACATTAGATTTCCAAGTTCTATTAACATATTCATAGTAGTCTGGATAGAGTTTATACAAGTTTGTATCATAGAGGATGCACAGCTTTATTAAGTTCGTACCGTTAGGCATGGATTTTCCGTTTTCCCAATCTGATAATGTTCCTGAGTTGTTATGAGCTAACAATTTAGCTACATATTTTTGCTTATAACCCATGTTTTTTCGCATTAATAATAATCTATTTTGGTAGAGTAAATTTTTATCTTTTATTTGTTTCATTTCTATATAATAACAATTTTCATAATTGAAATAATAGAGAAGTAAAATTAGGCTAAACCCTAAAAATCGATCGCTCACTAGTCCGACGGAGAAAGTTTATTCTGCTATACTAAATCCATGAAAACCTCAGCATCTCAAAAAGTAGAAACGGCCTATTTTTATAAAACAATGAAGTCTCCAGTGGGCGAATTGAAGTTGGTCGCGAGTGACAAAGGCTTGGCGGCTATTTTGTGGGAACATGATGATCCGAAACGTGTACAGATCCGGGAATATAAAAAACAGAATAATCATCCTATTCTTTTAAAGACAGAAGCTGAATTAAAGGAATATTTTGCAAAGAAGCGCAAGAAATTTACCCTCAAGTTGGATTTCGTGGGAACTGAATTTCAAAAGCAGGTCTGGGCAGCATTACTCACTATTCCTTTTGGAGAAACACGCAGCTATGCTGATATCGCAAAACAAATTCGCAATCCCAAAGCAGTAAGAGCAGTTGGCGCTGCAATTGGCAAGAACCCCATCTCAATCATTACTCCATGTCATCGTGTAATAGGCGCTTCTGGAAAGCTGACAGGCTTCGCCGGCGGACTTGATAATAAAAAGTGCTTGCTGGATTTAGAATCTAAAAATAACTCCAAGAAATAAACACTTTAGTATTTCTTTATATCCTTATCTTGTTGTAAACTGTATGGGTGAAACAATCTCGTTTTTCAAAGTTTTCCAAGCGAATTTTCATAGGCGCATTATTCGCAGTGGTACTGTTTGGCGCAGCTGCGATCGCGGCATCTACTGGAACAATTGATCCAAATAATACAGGAGCTTATAAGGCAGCATTTCTCGATAATTCAGTCGTGACTGATCCAAGCATCAACTTCGGGAAGTTTACGACCGAATCTCAATACAATATTACTGTCTCTGATACGGAACTTCGCGGCTATGCTTGGGGTTCGTCAGTCGGCTACATGGTGATGAACTGTGCTGACACAACTAGCGGCTGCAGCAGTACAAATGGCAACTTTAAGATCGCGAATGATGGCACTGGTCTATTGTCCGGCTATGCATGGGGCGATAATACTGGCTGGATCAACTTCGGACCATTTACTGATACCAGTGTCTCTACGGTAAAAATTGATTCAACGACAGGAAATTTCGAAGGAACGAGTGGCAGTGCCGGCTATGCGTGGAGTCAGAACTATGGCTGGATCGTCTTTGATTGTACAAATAGTAATACCTGTGTGAATACTAATTGGCGCCCTGAAACTACTTCCACCGCTCCTACTGGAGGTGTCACAAGCGGCGGTGGTAGTCCAAGC